>OBXC01000030.1_pt1 | contig 153577 bp, 126 predicted proteins | sample 1538111 | NCBI WGS metagenome assembly OBXC01 (sample SAMEA2580137, study PRJEB22360) | human gut metagenome | biome: human gut; feature: human-associated habitat; material: faeces | place: Denmark | collected 2008/2010
GTTGAACTGTTACGGCAGGATATTAGAGAAACTGCTGAAACAGGAAACGGCATGACCGAAGCCATGCCGTTTCCTGCAAAAACACGATATTACTTTCTTATGCCCCCTGCAGGGCATCTTTTTCCTCTCCTCATAAAAACCGTCCGAACATCAGCCAGATCACGAACAGGAAAAATCCTATCACGAGCAGCAGCGCCGGAACAAATACGATAAGTCCCGCGATTATCATGGCGGGCCGGTCTGTTTTTTCCAGCTCCTGGTCTTTCATGCGCTCTTCAAATTCTTCCTCCGCCTTATCGGGGTCCACGACCCGGCGAATTTTCTTTTCAAACAGCATTATGCCTCTCCTTTAGAACCATCCAGCGGGAAGTGGCAGGCTACGAAATGTCCGTTGCCCTTATCCTCGAATACGGGAACCTCCTGCTTACATTTCTCCTGACAGTAACGGCAGCGGGTATGGAACTTGCAGCCGTTGGGCGGATTTACCGGGCTGGGAATATCTCCATCCAGCAAAATCCTTTCTCTGTTATCATCCTTATCCACTGTAGGAATTGCAGAAAGCAATGCCTCTGTATAAGGATGGAGCGTATTGGCAAACAGCTCCTCTGTCGGCGCCAGTTCTACCATATTACCAAGATACATTACACCAATACGGTCACTGATGTATTTTACAACGCTCAGATCATGGGTGATAAACAGATAGGTCAGGTTTTCCTTTTCCTTCAAATCCTGCAAAAGGTTCAAAATCTGGGACTGAATGGAAACATCCAGTGCGGAAACCGCCTCGTCACAGACAACAAATCTCGGGCGCAGCGCAAGACTTCTCGCAATACCGATTCTCTGTCTCTGACCGCCGGAAAACTGATGCGGGTAACGGCTGAAGAAATAACCGGATAATCCACACTCCTCCATTACCTTCATGATGTATTCCTTCATTTCCGGATCGCCTTTTTTATAAATTCCGTGAGAGGTCAGTCCCTCGCCAATGATCTGTCCTAATGTCATCCGCGGATTCAAAGAAGAATAGGGATCCTGGAAAATCAGCTGCAGCTCTTTTCTGAGCTCACGCATTTTTTCCTCCGGCAGCTTCTTAAGATCAAGCATCTCACCGTTTTTATCACAATACTGAATCGTGCCGTCTGTCTGCGGATACAGCTGAAGAATAGTACGTCCAAAAGTGGACTTACCGCATCCGGATTCTCCTACCAGACCGAATGTTTCTCCTTCATAAATATCAAGGGAAATCCCGTCATTGGCTTTTACATATTTCTGTTCTTCACGAATCTTTGTTTTTTTGATTGGAAAGTACTGCTTAACATTTTCGATATGAAGCAATACCTTTTGCTCTTTATTTTCCATTATTCTTTCTCACCGCCTTATCCGCATAAAAGCATCTGATCTGATGATTCGGTCCTACCTCTGTAAGCTTCGGTTCCTCCTCCATGCAGCGCTGCTGACAGTATTTGCAGCGGGGAGCAAACTTACATCCCTTCGGCAAATACAACGGATTCGGAACGGAACCCTGGATGGGCTCCAGACGTTTATTGCGATCTGTATTCAGACGCGGTACGGAAAGCATCAATCCTTCCGTATAAGGATGAGAATATTTTCCGTCTGTGAAAATAGTCTCTGCATCCGCCATTTCTACAATCTGTCCGCAATACATTACGGCAACCTTATCTGCCATTTCACGGATAACGCCCAAATCATGGGTGATAAACAAAATCGATGTACCCAGATCTTTTTTCAGCTCATTCATCAGCTTTAAGATCTGTGCCTGAATCGTTACGTCCAATGCCGTTGTCGGTTCATCTGCAATTAAAAGCTTCGGTCTGCATGCCAGCGCCATTGCAATCATAACACGCTGACGCATACCACCGGAAAGCTGGAACGGATACTGCTTTGCCACTCTTTCCGGATTCGGGATTTTTACCTGATCCAGCATCGCAACCGCTTTCCGATAAGCTTCCTTTTTCTTCATCCCCTGGTGGGTGATAAATACTTCGCCTATCTGGCGCTCAATTGTAAATACCGGGTTTAAGGATGTCATCGGCTCCTGGAAAATAACAGAAATTTCATTTCCACGGATCTGATACATTTCCTTATCGGTACATTCCCGTATATTTCTTCCATCAAAATAAATTTCTCCGCTGTCAATTCGGCCATTGCCGTCCAGCAGACGGATAATGCTCATGGCTGAAACGCTCTTACCGCTTCCGCTCTCGCCTACGACGCCCAGCGTCTCACCCTCTTCCAGGGAATAGCTCACATCATTAACCGCTTTTACTACACCTTTTTTCGTATCAAAAAATGTATGCAGGTTTTTTAATTCTAATAAGCTCATTTCCAGTCCTACCTTTCCTTGGATTTCGGATCGATCGCATCCCTTAAACCGTCACCGATACAGTTGATACTGATCGTACATGCGCCCAGCGCGATAGAAGGGAATAACCAACGCCACCAGTAATCCTGAATAACCTTTCCATCCTGAGCTGCATTCAGCATATTACCCCAGGTTGCACTCGGCTCCTGTACACCAAAACCGATAAAGGACAGGGAAGACTCTGTCAGCATACAGGTTGCAAAATCCAGCGTTGCATTTACGATGATAACCGTCACCACATTCGGAATGATATGGCGGAATACAATACCCATTTCCTTAACGCCCAACGCCTTGGCCGCCGTTACGAATTCCTGCTCTCTTTCCGCAAGCACGCTGCCTCGTACAAGGCGGGCGATACCCGGCCAGGAAAGAACGCCCAGGATAAACATAATGATAATGATACGTCCCAGCTCGGAAACCTTGTTGCCGAGGATTGTGGACAGAATGATTGCAAACGGCAGGAACGGTATAGAGGAGACAATCTCCGTAAAACGCATCAGCAGGTTATCCACCTTGCCGCCCTTATAACCGGAAATACCGCCCACGACAACGCCTATTAATGTGGAGATGATGACTGCAATCGCGCCGACTGTCATTGTCATACGACCACCCTGAAGCAGTCTTCTGAACACATCACGTCCCATGGCATCTGTTCCCATCAGGTAGCCCTTCAGACCCCAGCTGTAAACCTTGCCGCTCTCACCGATCGCATATGTGCCGTAATAGCCCGCGGAAATATCCACGATTTTTTCTTTGATTGTCGGGACATTGCCCTGTGCGAAGGTATCATCCCCCCATGCCAGAACGCTTCCATCCTCCATGATAGCCGCGTAATGATAACGTCCGCCCACGATAGTAGAGGCCTTTAAAGCGGTCTCCGGAACATCCATCGTCTTCTTTACGTTATTGCCCCAGACATGTATCATGCCATCGTCTGTAATAGCCGCAACGCTCTCATCCGTCAGCGCCAGATCTACGACATGTCCCTGAATTTCTTCCGGAACTTTTGTATAAGCCGAAGACTTATTTGTCAGCGGACGCACTTCCCCGTCTTTGGAAAGAGCCAGCGCCACATTGGTATTTGCAACAAATTTGTCAATATTCCCCTGAAGTTCCGCAGGAATACGAACGTCCAGCAGATAACTGTTACCCCAGTTATAAAGCTTTCCGCTCTCTGTCAGAGCAAAGGAAACCTGATATCCTGCATAAATCTGCTTTATCTTGTTATTTCCCATCCGCAGTTCCATAGGGATGGAATCCAATCCCATACGGTCATTTCCCCATGTCAGGATTTTGCCGTCTTCATTTAATGCCACAACATGATCAAGACCTGCAGAAATCTGAGTCAGCTTTCCCATCTCCTGTGCCGGAGGCAGCTTTTTCAGCTTTGCATTGGGAAATGTACCCCACTCATATACCTGACCATCACGGTCAATTCCTACAGAGAAAGTGCTTCCTCCGGAAAGATGCAGCGCATTATTTGCCAATGCACTGGGAGCCTTCAGCATACCGTATCCGGGAGCAACGTTTGCCTGTGTTACGTCCTGATAATACTTGTCAATCGGGAAAAAGAACGGGAGAATCATACAGCATAAAAATATGATAACAAAGCAAATAACTCCCGCCATTGCCACATAATTATGAAGGAAATTCTGCACCACCATTTTCCCGGGGCTGATCATTTCCTCCTGTTCAAACTCAATGCCGCTGCCGCCCATCAGCATACGCTCTGCTGCGGCTGCGCCTGTAGATTTTTTCCTTTTGGACTTTCCTGCCATCTCTGTTTTCTCCTTCCTAATTCTCCAGCCTTACTCTGGGATCTACCAGCGTATAAGCAATATCCATAAGAACATTGCCTGCCAGGGACAGGACAACATAAAACATCTGCATGGTAAGTACCACTGCAAAATCACGCTGATACAGAGAATCCAGCATCATCTTACCAAGTCCTCTCCACAGGAAAATAGATTCGATCACGACAGAACCGCTGAATAAGCCGATCAGCCACCATGTTGTAACGGTTACGACCGGAATAAGAGCATTGCGGAACGCATGAACATAAATAACTACCTTTTCTTTCAGACCTTTTGCACGTGCGGTCTTTATATAGTCCATTCTCAAAGCATCGATCATAGATGCCCTGACATATCGGGTGATACTTCCCAATCCGCCAATGGACATTACAACTACCGGCAATACCATGTGCTTTGCCATATCCAATCCTGCAGCAAGTCCCGTTGCCTCAAGCCCGGCCGTCTTTACACCGGAAATCGGGAACCAGCCCAGTTTAATCGAGAACACATAAATGGCAAGCAGCGCGATAACAAAGCTCGGCAGACTATATCCTAAAATCGTAAGAACCTGTATTGCCCTGTCAAAAAACGTATTTTTCTTTACCGCCGTGGCAATACCCAACGGTACAGAAATCAGAAATACCAATGCCATCGATATCAGGTTAAGCATGATCGTGTTTCGCATCGGCACGGAAATAATCTGAACAACCGGTCTTCTATACTGTACAGAATAACCGAAATCACCTTTCAGCATGTTTGTAATCCACACCACATACTGTACAGGCAGGGGCTTATCCAGTCCCAACAGCTGTTCATACTGTGCATACATTGTTTCATAGCGTTCCGGCTGAATGTTGCTGGTATCGCCAATCATCATTCTTACCGGATCACCGGGCAGCATTTTATAAATGCCAAACATCAGAATGGAAATGATAAAAAAGACAAATACGATATAAATCAGTCTTTTTATGATATATCTTCCCTTTCCCATTTTTTCAAGACCTCCTGTCGTTATGTTGAAAAGGAAGTCTCACTTCCCCTTCTGTCAAAAAGCAGGGAGCGCAGTGGTTGATCAGCCTCCGCGGCGCTCCCTGTCCATCTTTATGCTCTTTTCAGAACAATTGAAATCTGAACACAAATCGTCCATGTTCGGCACAAGGATGCTGCGGATAAACGCAGCATCCTGTGCAACTTCGGAAACGGTCAATCCCGTCCGATATAATCCGGTGTCTGTAACAGATGAATTACTCGGTTACCCAAGCATCCAGCAGTGCGGAAGACCAATCCCAGATAGAAGTAGCATCCCAGCCCTGAAGCTTTGTGCTGTAGAAATCATGATACTCATCAGAGTACAGCGGAATATCAGGCAGTTTTGAGTTCCATACCTTGATGTAATTTCTCCATGCCTCAAGCCACTCTTCTTTTGCCTCATAAGGAATGCTCTTTAATGCGCCTGCAGCATCTGACAGCTCCTGATCTTTGATCCAGTTAGCATTGAAGCCTGCTGTCATCCACTTCTCATCGGTGCTGTAATAGTACCAGGGAGAAGATGCGCTTGCAAAACCGGTTGCCAGATTGTACATATTGTAAACCTTTTCACCCTTATGATCAATTGCATTCTGAAGAGTCGGGAAATCTGTTGTTGTAGCATTCAGCTGAATACCAACCTGTTCCATATTGGAAGGAAGCATTGTGGACAGCAGTTCAGATACCGGGTTACCCTCGGTGTTGCACCACTCGATTACGAGAGGCTTTAACTCGCCGTCAACTTCTTTGTAACGCAGACCCTCGGTATACTCGCCGCCTTCTGCATTCTTATTCCAGCCATCTGCTGCAAGCAGCTCTTTTGCACGCTCCAGATCCATCTCATACGGATCAAGATTCTCATCGATCCACTCGATAGATTCCTGATACTCCCAACCTGCCATGCCGTATGCTGCATGCACGATACTTGCATAACCGCCGGAGTACTGTCTTGCGAACTCATTTCTGTCAAGACACAGCGCGATTGCCTGACGAACATTTGCAGAATCTGTAGGGAACTGAGAGCAGTCAAACTGAACCTTACCATAACCGTTACGGAAATATGTGGTCTTGTTTGCTTTGCCTGCATCTACCAGATCCAGACCTGCGTTGATAGAATCACCGCCGGAAATACCAAACAGCAGATCTACAGTGCCTGCTTCCAGCTCGTTCATCTGTGTTGCATCTTTTACTGTCTTAATGATGACTTTCTCGATCATCGGTTTGGAACCCTTGTAATCGCCTGCGTACAGAGGGTTTACCTGGAAGGTACCCTGACGGCTGGACGCATCATAGCTTACCAGTGTGTAAGGTCCGCATGTAACTGTAGGGTTGAAACGATAACCCGTCTCAGGATTATTGATTGTCTCCATCAGCAGCTCTGTTGTGAAGTCGCCTGTAATGGAAGCGCCATCCTCGGAATCTACAACATCACAGTCGGGAGCAATAACATGCATCGGTCTGGGTGCTACAGAAGCATATGCCAGATCATAGTGATAAGGAAGCTCCTCTGCCTTTACCGTCATGGAGAAGGACATATCATCAATCAGATGGATTCCCTTAAAGTTCTTTGTTTCGCCTGCATTAAACTCATCCCAGCCTACCAGAGTTGTAAAACCGTTTGCAGGGTAACCATCCACGCCCATCATCTCCGGGCTGGACTCCAGCAGAAGTGCAAACACATAATCCTTTGCAGTGATCGGTGTATTGTCTGTCCAAACCAGACCATCATTGATCACGAAAGTATATGTCTTGGAACCATCCTCGTTGTCAGTTGCTTCTAAGCTCTTTACAACAGTAGAATCCGCCTCAAATACACCCTCTTTGGTATAAGCAACTGTGCTGTAACCATGGATCAGATTATACATCTTGTAGTTTGTTGCACCATTGTTGAAGGAGGGATCATAGAACTCGCCTTCCAGATCGGTGATAGCACCGATTACCAGTTGTCCCTGAGGTGTGGTGGGCTTTTCAGCCTGAACAGCTTCTGTTTCTGCTTCTGTCGCAGCTGTCTCAACAGCCTGGCTCTCTGCGGGAGCTGCTGTCTGGTTGTTGGTAACCTGATCCTGGCTGCCGCAAGCAGTCATGGATGCCACCATTGCTACAGTAAGCATTACTGACAATAATTTCTTCATTTTCATCAGAAATCTTTGCCTCCTTTTCTTCCTTTCTTTCTATCTCTGAAACGACAGGGCTGTCTGCCGTACAAAGACATAGTGGTTTGTCGCAAAGACAATGCGACTATGTTGGATTTTATCACAAAACGTTCTCGCTGTAAACCTTTAGTTCGCGAAAGTCTTCTTTTTGTATAAAATTACCGTTTTTTTTCGGAATTTTTACATAATTTTGAATTTCAAGGTCTGAAATATTCATTACAATCCCAATTTTGCAGAAAGACTGCTTACGATTTCCTCGAAATATCCATTTTCAAAGGGAACCTTCAAGCCAACCTCGCGCAGCATTTCCCGATAAAATTTCCCTGCGGACAGACGGCACAGCGCCAGATAGCTCTTCCATGCTTCCTTATAGTCCTTGTCCATCCATACTTTATACTGGAATGCGCACGTCTGCGCCAGCACATAATCAATATAATAGAAAGGACTGTTATAAATATGCTGCTGCTTCTGCCAGAAACCACCCTTTGAAAAGAACGGATCCCCTTCGTAATCCAGATGAGGCATATATTCTTTTTCCAGACGGCTCCACACCGCCCGGCGCTCTGCAGGCGTCAGATCCGGATTCTCATACACTGTCTGCTGGAATTCATCCACCATCGTCCCGTAAGGCACAAAACGCACCGCATCTTCCAGCTGCATGGATAAAAATTCATCGCTTCTATCCCCGAAGAACTGCTTCATCCACGGATTTGTGAAAAATTCCATGGACATGGAATGTATTTCCGCAGTCTCCATCGTTATATCAGCATGCTCAATAATGGGGTCTTTTCCGGATACAAAGCCCTGGAAAGCATGTCCGCATTCATGGGTGATAACATCCACATCGCCGGAGGTGCCGTTGAAATTTGCAAAAATGAACGGTGAACCATAGTTATACAGATAGGTCATGTAGCCGCCCTGCTTCTTCGTTTTTCTGCCGAATACATCAAACAGCTCGTTTTCCATCATAAAATCAAAGAATTCCTTTGTCTCAGGAGACAGCTCCGTATACATCTCCTGACCGGTCTTTAAAATCTCTTCCGGCGTTCCCAGCGGCGCAGGATTGCCGTTTAAGAAATATACCTCATTATCAATATAGGAAAGCTTCTCCAGGCCGAGGCGTTTTCTGCGAATTTCATGTACCTTTTCCGCAAAGGGAACAAAAACCTCTTTCACCTGACGGCGGAAATTTTCCACATCCTGTCTGCCATAGCTGTTACGGTTCATACGGCGGTATCCCAGCTCCACAAAGTTGTCGCATCCCATTGCCTTTGCCTGTGCAGTACGGTTTTTTACCAGCTTGTCATAGATTTCATCCAGCTTATCCCCAACCGTCAGGAAATACTCGCTGTATGCCTTCCATGCGCTGCGGCGTACGTTTCTGTCGCTGCTGGTCAGATAAGGGCGCATCAGAGAAAGATTTAACTCCTGACCGTCAAAGGGAATGCGCGCAGATGCGATCAGCTTATTGTACTCTGTCGTCAGCGCATTTTCCTCCTGCATCAGCCCGATAATGCTCTCGTCCATGCTTTTAATGGAATTATCCATCGTTGCAAAAGCCACTTTACCGATTTTTTCTTCCATATAACCGCGGAACGGAGATTCATACAGCGCCTTTTTGTAACCGTTTAACAGATTGTCCAGTTTCGGCCCGGTTTCGTCATAATAATTGCGCTCTTCCATATAAAATTCATCCGATGTATCGGCATCATATCGGATATGCGCGATGGTCATGGCGTCCGCCATATCCTTATACACCTGATAATACTCCTGATGTACCGCCCACAGCTCTTCGCCGCTCTGCGCTGCTTTGACCCTTTCAGTCAAGTCCGTCAGTTTCTTCGCAGTTTTGTCATAGTCCACCCGTTCATAGGGCATCTCTTTAAATTTCATGCTGTCCCTCTCCTTCCATGAAAAAACTTTTTCCTCCAGTATACCGTATCTTTCCGGCTTGCACAATCAAATTTTTTCTGTGTCATTCATAGACCGCTCTCTCCCGTATCGTCCGTTCCACAAATTCCGGTTCCAGTGAACGTATCAGACAAAGAGTGGGTTCCTTCTCCCGTGCCTTCCGACCCTCTTCCGACAAAAATATCTGGACCGTATAACGGTCATCCCTGTCGACTGTGCCAAATTCCTCTCCCGCAATCCAGCTCAGCTCCTCGCTGTAAAGCGCCTTTAACAGTTCCTCCACTTGATCCCTGTCTGTAAATACCGCCGTTATCTCCTGCTCCGGAAGCTTTTCCCCTTCAAATAATCCCTTGTTCTTTCCTTCGTAATGATAATAACTTATCCGTATCTCATCCACTTCGTCCGCGCAGTAAAGCGTTTGCCAGTCTCTGACTTCAATACCGTTCCGGGCAAGGACTTCCCCTGTCTTCTCAAAGCTTTTATATAGCGGATACTCCCAAATCCTTGTACTGTCCTGTCCTCCCTCCTTGTTTTTCAGTTCAAAGCAAATCTTTCCTTCCGGAATACTGTCTGATATCAGGGAATAACCGTACTGCCTAAAATCAGTCCTCAGCGCCTCCAGAAGTTCTCCTTTTTCTGCGGTATAAAGAGTTTCCGTCCTGCCGTCCGCAAAGCTTATCTTCATCTCCCCGAGCCTTTCCTCAAACATAGGAGAAAATATCTGATAACGTACCCTCTGGTAAGAAGGATCTTTCATTATGATGTCTATCTTATCCTGATCCGCCTCCATATCCGCGAAAAAGCGCCTGTAAACCTTTCTGCCTCCCTGCATCGTATAGCACACAACCCAGCGGCGCAGATTTTCGTTCTTTCCTTCCCCCTCTGAAATATATCCCGTATCGGCACCAGCTTCAAAGTCTCTTACTGTGCCCGGCATCCCTTTGTCCCGCCATTTTTTCGCAAGCCAGAGCACACTTTCTATCGTTTCTGTATTTTCAGAGGCCATTTTCTCCAAAAGTTCTTCTTCCATATCTACAGATCCACTTTCCCACAACGGCTCCTCATAATTACCGAATGCGGAATAGTCAGATTCCAGAGACACGGATACCGCCCTGACCTCCCGTGATGCAGGGATATAGCTGTCATACCCTGTCCAGTCAAACCGAAACAACCCTAAAAAACATGCCGCGGCAGTCAGACTTACCGCAAAAACTGCCTTTCCGCCCAGCACCTCCTTTAATTCCCTTTTATAGACGAGGCGTATCATCGCATGTCCGCACACGGTTCCGAGCAGACAGCCTCCAAACAAAAATATCCCACTGTCTCCGGACATTTTTGCCACAGCCATCCCTGCCGCCATCCCGAACGGCACAAGAAGCGCAAGCTCCAGCACTGCCGCCAGCGGAGAAAACGCCACGGACCTGTGATAGCTTTCCGTCTTTCTCTTCCGGTACAGCCAGTACGCAAAAATCCCAGCAGACGCCGCACATATCACCAGCAGTCCTGTCTGTATCCCAAACTGCCACGTCAGCCCTCCTGTGCCCGGTACCCCGACAAGATACCCGTCCCGATAGCAAACGCGTTCAAACAGGTCGAGCGTCCCTGCAAACGGGGAAAGCCACGGAAGCCTCATCATACGTTCCGCATCAGCAGAGCAGTAACTATAATAAAACATCGTTTTCAAATGGTTATACAATATCCTCATGGCAGGTTCATAGGAAAAGAGTACAGCGCAGCCTAAAAGTGCCGTAAGCACGTTTCCGGTCAGCGTCACAGCCACAAGCGACACATGGTACATCGCCAGAAACGCCAGCATTTGAAACGCCCATGACGCCATCGACTGAGCCGCCGCATAACAGCTCATCACACCAAACACCGCCCCTGTCGCCCAACAGAGCAAAAGCCCTGTGAAGCTCAGCCCCGCATAGCATACGATACCATTTCCCCATATCATTACATAACGCTTTACGGAGGAGACCGGAACGCTCATATAAAGATCCATTTTCTGTCGGCTGTACAACCAGCAAAAGCCCTGCACCGCAAACAACACAGCAAAGAACAACGCCGGAAATACCCATATCTGTGAAAATCCGATGTGCGACACAAACGCCGTCCGCATCATCAAATCCATCTCCTCAGATGTCTGTGACCCAAATGCGCCGCCATTATACAACCCCGTCAGATTGACCGACAAAAATACAGGTCCCAAAAGCAGCATCACCGCCGCGCACAGGACAAACGTCCAACCTCTGCGCTTTATATTTTCCAGCCATTTAGCCCAGTATGATCTTCTTGATATCATAGCCTTCCACCTCCGTTTCACTGATAAAGATTTCTTCAAGAGACAACGGGAGCACCTCATGAAACAGGCAGTCCGCCGCCGCAAAGACCGCTATGACCTCTTCTCTGCTCCCTCTGACCGTAAGCGTCAGCAAAGAGCCTCTGCGGTCACATTTTACCACATCGAGGACATTCAGCATCCGTTTTTCCTCTGCCTTTGAAGAAAATACACACTGCACTTTCTGAATACTGCACTTCATTTCTTCCAGGTCCTTCGACAACAGCACGCCGCCCTGATGCAGAAGCCCCACATGATCGCAGATATCCTCCAGCTCCCGCAGATTGTGGGACGCTATGACCGGAGTGAAATCCCGTTCCTGCATCTCCCTTGCAAAAATGCTCTTCACCCCCTGACGCATCACCGGGTCGAGCCCGTCGAAAGTCTCATCGCAAAGCAGATATTTTGTCCCCGCACACAGACCTGCGATGATAGAGAGCTGTTTTTTCATCCCCTTTGAAAAGGTATTTATCTTCCTTCTGCCGTTCAGACCAAAGCTCGACAAATACAGATAAAACCTTTCTCTATCAAAATCCCGGTACACGCTACTGTAATAACGCTCCATATCCCTCGGAGTCGCCCCCGGAAAAAAATACGGCTCATCCGCGATAAAAAACAGCTTTACCTTGGCATGCACATTGTCATAGACCGACATATTATCCACGATGGCAAGGCCTTCATCCGGCTTTAATATCCCGCTCGCCATACGCAAAAGCGTGCTCTTTCCGGCTCCGTTCGTACCTATCAGACCGAATACCGCCCCTTCCCGTACGGTAACGCTTACATTTCTGACCGCCTCTACCCCGTCAAAGGATTTTGTCAGATTTTTTAATTCTATCATTTTTCCCTCTCATTCTGCCGCAGCTGCTCTTCCAGCTCCTTCGGACTGATCCCGATCGCCATCGCCTCTTCCTTTAAATCCTGCAGTTTCCGGAAAAGCTCTGCCCGCTTCGTCTCCTTTAAACTGTCGCTGTATGCCACAAAATTACCTTTTCCTTTTACCGAATATAAAAAACCCGTCCGCTCCAGCTCGGTGTACGCCCTCTGTATCGTGTTCGGATTGATAGACAGCTCCACCGCAAGACTCCTCACGGACGGCATCCTGCTGTTTGCCTCCAGCGCCCCACTCAAAATAAGCTTCTGGAATTTATCCACTATCTGCTCATACAGCGGACGGGTATCCCGATAATCCAATATGATCATGCCGCTCCCTTCCTGATATGCACCGTGTCACAAGTGTACTAGGCATATCAATACACTTATTTTATCCGTTGGTTTTGGAGGTGTCAAGAAAGAATCGTTCATTTCCCCCCTTGCATTTTCCCTCTCCGATGATACAATAAGAAGAAACTTTTTAATATTTTGCAGGGGGTTTTTCCTATGTTCCAGCTTCTTTCAAAACTCTTCATCAAAAATCACGAAGACTATACCGACCCGAAAGTGCGCCAGTCCTACGGCATCCTCGCAGGAGCAGTCGGCATCCTTCTAAACTTTCTTCTGTTTGCCGCCAAAGCGCTTGCAGGACTTTTAAGCCACTCCATTGCCATTACGGCGGATGCATTCAACAACCTGTCGGACGCAGGTTCCTCCGTCATCACCCTTATCGGCTTCCGGCTCAGCGGACAGGAAGCCGACTCCGACCATCCATACGGTCACGGACGGATAGAATACCTTTCCGGGCTTGTCGTTGCCGCCATCATCCTTCTGATGGGCGTCGAGCTGATAAAATCGTCCTTTTCCAAAATACTGCATCCGGAGCTGCCGGATTTTTCCCCGGTCATTGTCTTTATCCTGACGCTTTCCATTCTGGTAAAACTCTATATGTATATGTATAACCACCGGATTTCCGTCAGAATAGACAGCGCAGCCATGAAAGCGACCGCTGCCGACTCCTTAAATGACTGTATCGCCACCGCCGCAGTACTCGCTTCGTCGCTGATAGGTCATTTCACCGGAGTTTCCATTGACGGCTGGTGCGGTCTTATCGTAGGTATCTTCATTTTACGCGCAGGCATCGAGGCCGCAAAGGATACCATTGACCCGCTCCTGGGAAAGGCGCCCGACCCTGCATTCGTAGAGCATATCCGTTCTATTGTTTTATCCCACCCCGAGGTGCTGGATGTCCACGACCTTCTCGTCCATGATTACGGCCCCGGACGGATGATGATCTCACTCCATGCGGAAGTTCCTGCCGAAGGGGACTTTTTAAAACTTCATGACATCATTGATAATATCGAGCGGGAGCTGCAGACGACACTTTCCTGCAGCGCCGTCATCCACATGGATCCGGTTCTGACAAAGGACTCCGAAACGAGCCGTCTGCACGAGATTGTTTCCAGCCTTGCAAAACAGCTTGACCCTTCCGTCAGCGTCCATGACCTGCGCCTTGTCAAGGGGCCGACCCATACAAACGTCATCTTCGATGTGGCTGTTCCTTTTCAATTCCGAATGGACGACCCGGAAATACGGGCATATTTTTCCGAAAAGATACGCCTGCTGGACGGCAGCTATTTCTGCGTCGTAAATATCGATAAGGTTTGAACTGAACCGCAACTTTTTTATAAAAGGGATTGACATCTTTTTCCATGAGTGCTATGGTAAAAATGCACTTGTGACAAACAAAAATATGAAAGGAAGGAGGCAACACACATGAGAAACACAAATGCACAGCTTATTACAAAACAGCGCTTTTTATCAGCAGCATCTATTTCCATATCCTGTGAGATTGCCTTTCGCCCTTTTAACTGACAGCTTTTTTCTGTCTTTGTATTGACCTTCAGGCTGCGGCAGTCTTACGCCGCGGCTTTTTTTATACGTTTTATCCGTATAAAAACAAGATTTTCTGCTGTCCGTCCGATTCTGTCATTTTCGTCCGGCGACAACAGATTTCCAGCCGCAGATTTTATCTGCGGCTTTTTTATACGACAGACGCGGAACTTTCCTGTCGTATAAAAAACACAATCCTGCGCGCTCGCAGCACATTTATATATAACTACTATCTTTAAGGGGGAATGTACCATTATGAAAAAGCTGTCCTACTATCTAAAGCAGCATATCGGCGGCTATACGCTCGCCATCCTTGCCATGGTCATCGCGGTGAGCCTGGACCTTTTATCGCCGCAGCTGACCCGACACATCGTAGACGACGTTATTGTCGGTGGAAAGCTGGAAATGCTGAAATATCTGCTGGGCGGGATATTTCTCGTCGGGCTCGGAAGATGCGTCATGGGCTACACGAAGGAATTTATGTTCGACAAAATTTCCGCCACCATCTCCACCGACATACGGCGTGACCTGTTTTCCCATATCCAGTCTCTGTCCGCAGACTATTTTGACAAAACGAGCACCGGCGAACTGATGGCGCGCGTCAAGGACGATGTGGACCGTATCTGGAACGCCCTGGGCTATGTGGGGATGCTCATCCTCGAGGTCGTTTACCATGTGGTCCTCATTTTATTCTGCATGTACAGCCTGAGCTGGAAGCTCGCCATCCTGCCCACTGTCTGCATGCTCGTCTGTGCAGTGCTCGCCCTTTTCATGGAAAAGAAGCTGGGCAGTATTTATGAGGAGATAAGCGAAGAAAATGCAGCCTTGAACACCGTTGCCGAAGAAAATCTCGCCGGTGTGCGCACGGTAAAGGCATTTGCCCGTGAAAAATTCGAGATACGCAAATTCCTTTCTCACAACCAGCGCTATTATGATTTAAATATGAAGCAGTCGAAGGTATTCGTGCGCTATTCGCCGTACTTTTCCCTCATCGGCAAGCTTCTCCCGCTGCTCGTCCTGCTTCTCGGCGGAGGACTGTTCATGAAAGGCGAACTGACGCTCGGCGCACTGAGCGCATTCGTGGAATACTCCACCAACATCGTCTGGCCCATGGAAATGCTCGGCTGGCTTTCCAACGACTTTTCCTCCGCCATCGGCAGCTACCGCAAGGTAAAACGCATCTATGATGTAAAGCCGTCCATCACACAGCCCAAAGAACCTTCAGAGCTTCCCTCTGTACAGGGCGATATCCGGTTTGAGCATGTCAGCTTCCACAAAGAGGATATGCATGACATCCTCCATGATATCAGCTTCCATGTACAGCCCGGCAAAACGATCGGCATCATGGGGGCGACCGGAAGCGGAAAAACTTCCATCATACAGCTTTTGCAGCGTCTATATGATGCCACAGACGGCGCCATCTATTTAGACGGCGTAAATATCCGTAACCTTTCCTTAAAACAGCTGCGCGGCAGTATTTCCATGGTCATGCAGGATGTTTTCCTGTTTTCCGATACCATCAATGAAAATGTCGTCCTCGGCAAAAAAGGCTGCGTAAGCCCTGATGATGTACGCCGCGCTTCGGAAGACGCACAGGCTGCTGAGTTCATTAACCGACTTGACAGCCAGTATGATACCGTTATCGGAGAACGGGGCGTCGGGCTTTCCGGCGGTCAGAAACAGCGCATCTCCATCGCACGGGCGCTGGCAAAGCATACGCCGGTCCTCGTGCTGGACGATTCTACGAGCGCGCTCGACATGGAGACGGAATTTGCCATCCAGCAGACGCTACAGACTTTGAAAAATACGACAAAGATAATCATCGCCCACCGCATCAGCGCCGTCCGGCACGCCGACGAAATCATCGTTTTAGAGGACGGGCACATCGCGGAACGGGGCACGCACGAACAGCTCCTTTCTCAAAAAGGGCTTTATCACAAAACATGGCAGGCGCAGTACGGCGCCCTGCCCAGGACCGAGGAGGTGACCGCATAATGGGCTTCAATTCATATAAAGACGATGAAAAAAGCGTCGAAGTCGGCAAGATGAAAACGCTCCTGCGCCTTTTTTCCTATCTGCTTTCCTACAAAAAGCAGATAGCGGGCGTTCTCGCCATCATGGCATTCTGCGTTTTTGTCAGCCTCGCCAATCCGCTCATCATGGAAAAAGCGGTTGACAAACATATTTCCACCGGCGACTGGAACGGGCTTTTTTCGCTCATCAGCATCGCCGTCGTTTTAAACGTCCTCATGATACTCGGCGTAAAGCTGCGCATGTGGATAATGGCAAAGCTGTGCAACAGCATTCTGGTAACGATACGTCAGGATTTATACACGCACATCCAGACGCTGGACTTTTCCTTTTTTGACAGCCGTCCCACAGGAAAGATACTCGCCCGCATCATCGGCGACATCAACTCCTTAAAGGACGTGCTCGGCAACTGCGTGACGACGCTGCTCCCGGATTTTTTCACCATCTGCGCTGTAGTCGGCATCATGTTCGCCAAAAATCCCGCCCTCGCTGCAGCCTCTCTCATCAGCCTTCCGCTAATGGCAGGCTGTATGTGGTTCATTCAGGTCTATTCCCACAAGCGATGGCAGGTACACCGAAAAAAATCCTCCAACCTAAACGCTTTTGTACACGAGGACCTTTCCGGCATCCGCATCATCCAGAGCTTTACCGCCGAAAAGGAAACGAAAAACACATTCCGGCAGCTCACGGATGAGCACCGGGATTCCTTCATCCACGCGGTGCGCTTAAACGACGCTTTCGGCTCCGTCATCGACTTCTGCTGGGGGCTCGGTACCATTTCCCTGTATTTTACGGGCATCGTTATCCTTGGTACCGATAAGATATCCGTCGGCACGCTCATCGCCTTCGGCTCCTATATCTCGATGTTCTGGCGCCCTATCATGAACCTGAGCAATTTTTATAATCAGATCATCACCAATATCGCCGGTGCGGAACGGATTTTCGAGATTCTGGATACCAAACCGCAAATAGCGGACGATACCGGCGTGAGCGAGCTGCCTCCGGTCGAAGGCTCCGTTACCTTCGACGACGTTTCCTTTTCCTATGACGGTGAAAAGAACGTGCTGGACCATGTGAGCTTCCATGTAAAGCCCGGTCAGACCATTGCTCTCGTCGGTCCTACCGGAGCCGGAAAGACGACCATCGTCAACCTGATCAGCCGGTTTTACGATATCCAAAAAGGACGCATCCTTATCGACGACTATGACCTGAAAAAGGTTTCCATCGAGAGCCTACGTCAACAGATGGGCGTCATGACACAGGATAACTTCCTGTTCTCCGGCACCATCCGCGAAAATATCCGCTACGGCAGGCTGGACGCTACCGATGAGGAAATCATCGCTGCGGCAAAAGCCGTCAATGCCCATGATTTTATCATGAAGCTCGAAAAGGGCTATGATACGGAGCTTTCCGAGCGTGGCGGCGGTCTTTCCATCGGACAAAAACAGCTTCTTGCCTTCGCCCGCACGATGGTGTCCGACCCGCGCATCCTCATTCTGGACGAGGCGACGAGCAGCATCGACACGAACACCGAGCTTCTCGTTCAGGAAGGTATCGAACAGCTTTTAAAGGGCAGAACTTCCTTCGTCATCGCCCACAGACTTTCCACTATCCAGAAGGCGGATCGCATCTTCGTCATCGACGATGGACGCATTATAGAAGAAGGAAATGCACAGGAGCTGATGGCAAAGAAGGGCTTCTATTACGACCTGTATATGAGCCAGTTTAAAAACGTGGTATAACAAAAGAGCGGCAGCCGCTTCAAATTGCGGCAGGCCGCCTTTTTGTCACTCTAAATAGGGTACTTTCATTTTTCTTTCCGCGATAATATCGCCGCCAGCGTTCCCTTTTCCACTGTTACCGACGCCCTCTTTCCGATAAATTCATTTGAAATCCCTATCGGATAGCTGTTTGTAAGCTCTGCCCGGTCAAGCTCATACTTCATATTGCGTATCGTCACGCCCTCCGCTTTTTCCCCCATGGAAAAAAGGGACAGATAGCCGGACGCGCTTTCCTGAAACCAGACCGTTTCGTTCTGAACAATAAAGACCGTACTTGTCTCGTCTACCAGACAACCGGACGCACCACACTCTTTTAAATAGATGAGACACTGCACATTGGCAAACGTATGCTCCAGCCTGCCTCCCTGGGCGGCATATATCCGAAATTCCCGGCAGCCTTCCGAAAGTCCCATCCGTATCGCCGCCAACATATCCGTATCGTCCTTCTCCGTCGGAAGGATGACGACACTGTCCGGACATATTTTCTGAATCCGGGCTATCTGCTCTGCATCCGCCTCCTCTACCGAGTCAAAGTCGCCAAGTATCAAATCCGGCACGATGCCCAGCCCTTTGCAGTAGGCATAGCCGCCGTCTGCCGCTATCACATAATCATCCTTTTCAACAGGAATTGCTGAAACCTTCAGTTCTCCCGCTCCTACGATAACACATCTTTTCATGAGTCCGTCTCCTTCCTAATCGCACACGCCCCAACTACAGCATCATCATGAAATCAGCTTTTTTGTGCGCCATTTTCCTGACTTGTAACGAAGAAAAGAGAGCAGGTAATTGACGGCCCATCCCATCGGCTCCGCATACCAGACCGCAGCCGCTCCCAGCACCGGCGCCAACAGGTATGCAGCCGACACCCGGATGCTCAGATTTATGAGATTTGCAGCCATAAACACGCCCACGTCCCCGCTGCCCCTCAAAACGCCGTCTGTTATCGCCTTTAAACCTATCAGCACATAGAAAAAAGCAATAAAGGACAGATAGGATATGCCCGTTTCATATGCCGCCGCGTTCCCCGCTCCATCCAGAAACATGCCTATCAGCGCTTTTCTGGAAAGCAGGACCGCTATGCAGATAACTGCTGCAAAACCAAATACCATCCCATAGGCACTCCTGTAGCCTTCCCGCACGCGCTCATGCTTTCCGGCTCCCACATTCTGCGCAGTAAAGGTTGCCACCGCATTACCCGCCGCTATCATCGGTACGATACATATTGATTCGATACGTCCCGCAGCCGTGTATCCTGCCAGCACATCCGAACCGAACCGGTTTATCACAGACTGAACAAGGAGCATCCCTACCGAAACGATAGACTGCTGAAGCATCGTCGGAATCGCCATCTTAACCATATGTGCCAGCATATCCGCATCAAACAGTTTTCTGTCTCCCGCTTTGCAGGCATCATCATCCGGCACTTCATAATCACGCAGCTTTCTGAGCAGAAGCAAAAAGGAAATAACCGCCGCCGTCCCCTGAGCAATGACAGTTGCGACCGCTACTCCTGCAACTCCCATCGAAAATCCTGCCACAAACCAGATATCCAGCCCCACATTCACAACTGATGAAAAAATGAGCAGATACAAGGGCGTTTTTGAATCCCCCAGCGCATTAAACATACTCGCCAGCACGTTATACAGAAACAAAAACGGCAGTCCTACAAAATAAATATTCAGATACTGCTGCGCCATCTCCAAAATATTTTCCGGTGTTTTTAACGCGGTCAATATCATTCCGGAGCCAAAATAACCTGCCGCAGCCAGAAGGATGCCCAGCGCCAAAAACGCCGTCAGAGCCGTTGAGACGGAGGTTTTTAACTCCCGATATCTTTTTGCTCCCAGATACTGGGCTGTAACGACCGCCGAACCGTTTCCTCCGCCAATCGCCAGCATCACAAAAACCGTCGTCAACGCATACGACGCACCCACTGCCGCCAGCGCATCCACGCCTGCAAACTGCCCCACTATCACCGAGTCCGCCATATTGTAAAGCTGCTGGAACAGGTTTCCCAATATCATCGGCGCCGCAAAGAAAAACAGCTTCCTTGCGGGTGCGCCCTCTGTCATATTGCAATCATTCTTTCTTTCTCTTCTCATTCGCCCCGCCCCAATCATATATCATATTTGCTTCAGATCCGTTCTGCGTATATATTTTCTCTGCAAAACGGTAATTCATACGCGATACCGCCTGACTCGTATCAGTAGCAATACCGCTCACCATCGTATTCCAATATACAATCTCATATTCCGTATGAGGATAATAATTTTCCGGATCGTACGCAGGAACATATTCGATGCTGCTCCTCTGGACACCCAGATCCTTCATTTTTTCTCCCAAAACCCTTATCGTTCCTGTGGGAACCGCCAGCCCATCGTCCTCAACAAAGGAAAACTCCCAGTCCTCCCCGGACTTTGAAAATACGATCGCCTCTTTTGTCACAGGCACATAGGTATTTTCTTTCCAGTATTCCATCGTGTCCCCGATAAAGGCATCACGCATCGCCTGATATTTTTCTGAAACGATGAATTCCTTTGCTTTTTCAAATTCCTTCGCTTCAAACGCCTCAAACATCGGTGCGAAATAATCGCTGACCTCCTGCTGCATTTTAAGGCATGCCAAAAGCTGGTCGGCTCCCTGTGTGCCCAGCGCCTGCGCCCGCGTCAAAAGCCCGATATACTGCTCTCTGTTTGAAAGGCTCAGATACACCGTAGAAGCTTCCGGCACGACCATACTTCCCGCCGCCTGCGCATACATTCCATCCTGTTCCGCCATCGAAAGCAGCCTGTCCGCGCTTTCCTGATATGCCGCAAAATCACCGATATTTTCAAGCATTATCCTGCTGCCCTTCTGACTTTCCCAAAATCGTCCGATGCAAGCCAGTAAAATCTCCGGCGTCCGGGCATTATCAGGGTCTTCCTCCAAAACATCGATACATCTGGAAATTTCCTCAATACCGGCTCGTCCCTCATTGAGCGCTTTTACCACATCGTTTAAGACTGTCGCACAGTAATTCTGCAAAAGGACCTCCGAATCTGTCACTTCATAGCCCTTTTTTAATATATCCTCTGCATCTGCTATCCTTCCCTGCGCCATATAGTCGTCTGCCAGCCCCCGATATGCCCGCTCGCTCCCCTCATCAATAGAAAGCGCTGTCTGATATGCTTCTTCCGCCTGCACATAATCCATATTCATCATGTATTCCACTGCCTGATCGAGCTGTTTTCCAAGCTTTGTCTGCGGAAGATTCCAGTAAATAAGAGTGCTTCCTGCCGCCGCTGCCACAACGGCTGGCGCTGCCGCTACATAGATTTTCTGTTTTTCCGCCTTTTTCCTTCTCTTTTTCCGCTTTGCCATCTTCCAAAAACTCCTGTCCTTACCCGCAAACAGCGGCGGACCGCAGATTCTTCCGCATGTCTCGCCGCTTCTTTTCTAATCTATATTGTAGCAATCTTTTTCCGCTTTTGTAAAGCCCCTTTCCCGAAATCAATTCCACAAAAATTCCCCTGAAAACAGGCTGAACGCCATCCCCATGCACAAAAAAGGTCCCAGTGCAAATTTTTTCTTCCTGCCTTTGCCCTTCATGAGCAACACGATACCGTACAACCCCGCCGCAGTCATCGCAATAAAAAACGCTTCCAATACCGCATCCGCCCCCAAAAACAGGCCGCCCGCAGCTAAAAGCTTGATATCCCCTCCGCCGAACGCCCCCTGTTTTATCATGGTAACGATAAGGAGAGGAACACTCACCGCCAGCATCCCTGTAATCCTCTGCCATATACCGGTCTCCGGCATCCACCAGACCGCCGCTATCCCGGTCAGCATTATCCCCGCCGACACGATATCCGGTATCCTTCTCTCCTTTAAGTCAGACCGTGCCGCTGCTGCCAGAAGAAACAAAAATACGAATGTCAAAAAAATACGGTTCAAATTACCTCCTTACATTTTCTCTGTCTCACGGCTCACCACTCCGCTGTATCTCTCTCCATTATACCATCCGCCCATTTCTCTCACAACACAAACCTGACGAATGAAGGAGGATTTGCAAACGGCGCAAGGATGCCCGGCATTCCGGTCCGCTGCCATTTTTCCATAATTTTTCAATTTCTTTGCTGAATCTTTACTCCAAATATATTATACTGTATTGTATATTTCAAAAAACGGTATGACACGGAGGCACTTTCCTTGGAGCAAAACAAGCTGTCCGCTAAAGATATCCTGCTTTTTGCAGGCATTTTTATACTCGCGCTTGCCGCCGGATTTCTGGCGCGCTACGCGCTGCATACGGAAACGCTCATTCCCGCCATTTTTATCCTGGCGGTTTTTCTCATTTCCTTATACACGAACGGCTGGATGCCGGGCGTTATCGCCGCCCTCGCCGGAACTCTCGCCGTTAATTTCGTCTTTACCTTTCCTTATTATAATTTCAATTTTACCATCCCTGAAAATTTCTTCTCGGCGCTCATTATGCTTACCATCTCCATCGCCACGAGCATGCTGACGACCCGCGTCGTCCGTCAGGAAAAGCTGCGCGCCGAAAGCGACCTCGAAAAAATGCGCGCAAACCTTCTTCGCGCCATCTCCCACGACCTGCGCACGCCACTGACGACTATTTACGGCTCCTGCATGGCGGCTGCCGAAAACTATGACCTGCTCTCCAAAAAGCAGCACTTAAAGCTGTTGGACGAAATCAGGGAAGACGCTGAATGGCTTACAGGAATGGTTGAAAACCTGCTCTCCGTCACCCGTATCGATGCGGAGGGTGTCGAACTCATCAAAACCCCAACCGTGCTCGACGAGCTCATCGACTCTGCGGTCATTCGCTTTCACAAGCGTTTTCCCGAGCAGACGGTCATGCTGGAGCTGCCGGACGATTTTGTCAGCATCCCTATGGACGCCATGCTCATTCAGCAGGTGCTGAACAATCTGCTGGAAAACGCAGTTCAGCACGCAAAAGGCATGCGACAGCTTAAATTAAAGGTATTTGTTTTGGGCAACCGGGCGATATTCGAAGTGAGCGACGATGGCTGCGGTATCCCCGGAGAGCTGATGGAACATTTATTTGACGGCTATCTTCCCAGGCACAATGTCCCCGCAGACGGACTGAAAAGCTCTATGGGAATCGGACTGTCTGTCTGCAGCGCCATCGTCCGCGCCCACGGAGGCGATATCTCCGCCCAGAACCGCAAGGAGGGCGGATGCATATTCCGGTTTTCTTTACCGATGGAGGAACAGTTTGAGAAATGAGCAATAATAAATACAAGATACTCATCATAGAGGATGAATCCAAAATCCGAAGTTTTATCTCGGTCATTTTAAAAGCAAACGGCTATAAACCTCTGGCGTGCCGTACCGGCACAGAGGCAGGGCTTATTTTTTCCTCCCATAAACCGGACCTGTGCATTTTGGATCTCGGCCTTCCGGATATGGATGGAACTGAACTCATCAAAAAAATCCGTGCCGTTTCCAACACACCTATCCTTGTCCTGTCTGCCCGTACCGCAGAGACCGACAAGGTGGAAGCTCTCGATTTGGGGGCAAACGACTATATCACAAAGCCCTTTGGCACTGCGGAGCTTTTGGCACGCGTGCGCGCTGCCCTGCGGACGAGCTGCATCGCCGAGCCGGGCGCTCCTCCGGGAAAAAGCTTCCATGTCGCGGATCTTTCCATCGATTATGACAGTCGCCGCGTGACTGTCGCCGGTCAGGACATCCGACTGACCCAGACTGAATACAATATCGTCGCCTTTTTATCCTCCCATGCCGGAAAGGTACTTACCTACAGCGCCATCATCCGGGCAGTCTGGGGATCAGGTGACGACGGCAGCATCAAAAAGCTTCAGGTCAACATGGCGAATATCCGCAAAAAACTCGGTTCCACTCCCGGCGACAACCGTTATATCTCAAACGAACTTGGTGTCGGCTACCGGATGTACAATGAAGATTCCTAAAGGAGATTACCGTTATGCAACTTTTTAATCTGGTGAAACGCCAGTCCCCCGCACGTATCATTACGCTGGGATTTTTGCTCGTCATCCTGATAGGCTCTCTGCTTTTGATGCTGCCCTGCAGCGTCAAAGACGGCGTTTCGGTCAGCTACATCGATGCGCTCTATACCTCAACGAGCGCGGTCTGCGTTACCGGTCTGATTGCCGTGGATACCGGAGATACCTTTACCCCTCTGGGCCAGTTTTTTCTTGCGATGCTCATTCAGATCGGCGGACTGGGCGTTACCTCCATCGGCGTCGGCATCATGATAGCGATACGCCAGCGCGTGGACTTAAAAGGACGCCGCCTCATCCGCGAAGCCATGAACGTGGATTCCGGCAAAGGGCTTGTCCGCTTTGTAAAAGCGATTTTTTTAACGACCATAACCTTTGAGCTGGTCGGCGCGGTTTTAAGCTTTCCCGTATTCGCCCGCGATTTTCCGCTGCCAAAGGCGCTCGGCATCAGCCTGTTCCACTCTGTTGCGGCGTTTAACAACTCCGGCTTCGACAATCTGGGCGGCGGCACGAGCCTTATCCCGTATCAGAACAATGTCCTTTTAAACCTTGTCACCTGCATGCTCATCTTTTTCGGAGGCATCGGCTTTCTTGTCATCCGTGAGCTGTTTTTGAAACGCTTTTGCTGGAAAAAGCTTTCCATGCATGCAAAGGTTGTCCTGAGCACGAGCGCGGTCCTGCTCCTCGCCGGAACGGTCCTCTTAAAATGCACCGAAGACGTCACATGGCTCGGCGCCTTTTTCAACAGCGTATCCGCAAGGACTGCAGGCTTTTCCACCTACGCGCTGGGCGACTTTTCCAATGCCGGACTGCTCGTCATGACGGTCCTTATGTTCATCGGCGCATCCCCCGGCTCTACCGGCGGCGGCATCAAAACGAGCACCTTTTTTGCGCTCCTGGTAGGCATTCATTCCGCCGCCACCAACCATTCCGAGAAAGCATTTAAAAACTCTCTCCCCAAGGATGCGTTCCGCAAGGCAGCTGTTATCACAACGCTGGCGCTTTTTATCGTCATCACAGCCACTTATCTTCTTGTGGTCTTTGAACCTGGACTTTCTCTGCGCGACGCCCTCTTTGAGATGACAAGCGCTTTCGGCACCGTCGGACTTTCCACCGGCATCACCGCCGGGCTGAGCGTAAAAAGCAAGCTTTTATCCATCCTCGTCATGTTCATCGGCCGCCTCGGACCTTTGACCATCGCTTCTTTGTGGCACTTTACGCTGGGCGAACGCGTCCGCTACCCGGAAGGAAATATTTCTATCGGTTAAATATCAAAAATAAAGGAGAATCATCATGTTTGGAAAAAGAAAGAAAAGTACGACCGCATACGGAATCGTCGGTCTGGGGCGCTTTGGCGAAGCCCTGGCCCGCGAGCTCGCAAAATCCGGAGCTGAACTGCTCGTCATAGACCGCGACGAAGAACGGGTACGGGAAATGCGCGAACTTACTGAAAATGCCCTCGTTGTCAATACGCTCGACAAAAAAACGCTGGCAGAGACAGGTATCCAGAACTGTGATATCGCCATCGTCTGCATCGGCGAGCATATGGAATCTTCCATCCTGACAACCTTAAACCTGGTCAGTCTTGGCATCCCTTCTGTCATCTCCAAAGCTACCAGCCCGGAACACGGAGAGATTCTGACCCGCCTTGGCGCAGAAGTCGTGTATCCCGAACGCGATATGGCGGAACGCCTTGCCAACCGCCTTGTGAACAACAGCGTTCTGGACTTTATCCAGCTGAGCGAAAAAATCAATATTTCCAAGCTCCTTACTCCCGACGCTCTGATTGGCAGGACCGTTCAGGAGGTGGGTCTGCGCTCCCATTTCAATTTAAACATCATCGCTATCCAAAATGGTGCCGATGTTTTAGAGCATGTCGTCCCCACTTATCGTTTTCAGACCGGAGATATTCTCATTGTTTCCGGCAACAAGGAAGGCATTCAGCGTTTTTCCGAATGGGCTAACCGATAAAAGCAAAAACGGAGGTTTTTCATGGATTTATCATTTCAGTATTTCTGGGGGCAGGTATCGTCCAATCCGCTCCTGCTTCTTGCAGTTCTCCTGACGATGGGCGTTATTTTGGTAAACGGCTGGACAGACGCTCCAAATGCCATCGCCACCTGCGTTGTAACCCGCTGTATGTCGGCGCGCGCCGCCATTTTGATGGCTGCCGTCTTCAATTTTCTTGGCGTTTTCCTGATGAGCATGTTTAACGCCACTGTTGCTGAGACGATCACCCAGATGGTAGATTTCGGCAATGATTCCCATCAGGCTATCGTTGCCCTGTCCGCAGCGCTTTTTGCCATCGTACTCTGGGCGGTTCTTGCATGGGTATTCGGTATTCCCACCAGCGAAAGCCATGCCCTCATTGCAGGCTTGACCGGGTCTGCCATCGCTCTGCACGGCAGCCTTTCGGGAGTCAACGGTTCCGAATGGGTCAAGGTCATCTATGGCCTTGTCATTTCTGTCGTTTTAGGCTTTGGAATGGGTTGGATCGTCTGCAAGCTTGTTACGCTGCTCTTTCGGGCTGCCGACCGCCGAAAGACAAATTCCTTTTTTACCGGAGCGCAGATATTCGGCGCAGCCTGCATGTCATTCATGCACGGCGCGCAGGATGGCCAGAAATTTATGGGCGTTATCCTCCTGAGCCTTCTTCTGGCAAACGGACAGTCCACCTCTGTCTCCGTTGAAATGCCGATATGGCTCATGCTTCTGTGTTCCGTTGTCATGGGACTCGGCACATCCATCGGCGGTAAAAAGATAATCAAATCCGTTGGCATGGATATGGTAAAACTCGAAAAATATCAGGGATTTTCCGCAGATATCGCAGCTTCGCTCTGTCTGCTGTTTTCATCCGTATTCGGAATCCCCGTATCGACCACCCATGCAAAAACAACGGCTATCATGGGTGTCGGCGCCGTAAAGCGCATTTCCGCCATCAATTTTTCCGTTGTCAAGGAGATGGGTATGACGTGGATACTGACCTTCCCCGGCTGCGGACTTATCGGTTTTATCATGACAAAACTGTTCATGGCTATTTTTTAACATCAGAAAGGATGACCCATTATGACAAACAAAGCAGACCGTTTTTTTTATGAAAATCTTATAGAAAGCGCAGAATGTTCCTGCCGCGCGGCAGACTTTCTCGTGAAATGCCTGAGTGAATACAGCTCCTCTGCCATCCGCACCATGCTGGATACCATGCACGAGCTGGAGCATGAGGGCGATACGAAAAAGCACGAAATGACAGACGCGCTCGCACGCGCCTTCGTTACCCCCATCGACCGTGAGGATCTTGCCCTCATCAGTCAGAATATAGATGATGTTACAGACATCATTGAAGAGATACTGCAGCGTTTTTACATGGATGAGCTTCCCTGTGTTACCGATGACGGCATCCATTTTGCCAAAAAACTTTCCGAAGGCTGCTCCCTGATGAGAGATATGCTCCGCGAGCTCCCCAATTTCAAAAGACCTGCAAAACTGCAGGAGATGCTCATCAGCATCAATAATCTGGAAGAGGAATGCGACGTCATCTATCTGGAAGCCACCAAGAAAATACGCCACACTTCCTCCGACGTTCTGGAGATCATCGCATGGCGCAAGATTTACGACATCATGGAAAGCTGCGCCGATGCCTGCGAACACGTCGCAGACTGTGTCGGCACCATCATCATGAAAAATACCTGACCGCCTTTCACAGGCGGTGACGAAGCCGGAGTTTATCTGCTATCAGCGCGATAAACTCCGAATTTGTAGGCTTCCCTTTTCCCGTATTGATCGTGTATCCAAACAGGGCGTCCAGCGTTTCCATCCTCCCCCTGTTCCATGCCACCTCTATCGCGTGACGGATGGCGCGTTCCACACGGCTGGGCGTCGTCTGATACTTTTTGGCTATTGTCGGATACAATGTCTTTGTGATAGAGCCAAGCATATCCATATCGTTAACCGACATCTGTATTGCCTCCCTCAAATACTGATATCCCTTGATGTGAGCAGGAACTCCTATCTCATGTATCATCTCCGTGACATCCTTTTCCAGGTCATAACTGCCTGCTTCCTCTTTTCCTGTCACTTTCTCAGCTGCAAGCTCGCTTCCCTCACTGTCTGCCGCCGGAACCGTTATCATAATCTGAAACTCTCTATTGTTTTTCATCAAATCCGTCAGGATCTGCACCACTCTTTCGCCTTCTCTTCCTGCTGCCATTGTAAGCTGTTCCATTTTTATACCCGTCCTCTCTGTTTGTCGAAATTTCCCTTTCGCACGCTCATTATAGGCTCATATTGGGAATTTCTGCAAGAAATCGTCATCGTGAAAAAACGGGAAAAATCGAGAAAATCCGAGAAACACGGGCACTATTTGTCCCGAAAAATCTCGGATTTTCTCGAAATATTACGAATTTTACCGAAAAGTTCCGCCTTGGTCAGCCTTTATCTCATCACGCGATGCCGTCCGCTATCGCCCTGTTGCAGTACCGGACAGCTTTCTCTTTTTTTCATCCGCAGTATAAACTATTCAGCAACTGTATTGTCAACACTTTATTTTTATCCTCTGCTCCAACACTCCCAGATGGCTGTACCATTACATATAAGGGTCTCTATTTGCGCTACCAATGTTGAATTTCACTCACATGGCAGTTATAATAGTTCATGCAGGTTGACCATAGGAGAAACAGAATGGAAAATGATTTTACTTTGGAAAAAGCCCGATTTATTGAAAACTACAATCTTGCCAGACCCATTATGACAATTTTAGGCGACGAAGTACGGCAGGAAATCTTATTATCCCTCATCGAATCCGGAGGAATGGGCGGTATCAGGGTTGGAGATATCCAAAAGAAAAGCCATGTTTCCCGATCGGCAGTATCCCATCATCTTAAGGTATTGTTAGATGCCGGCATTATCTGCATGCGTCGGGAGGGAACAAAAAATTATTACTACATTGACTTTAATGCCTCGACTGTGAAACCGGTCATTTTATTTTGGCAGCAGGTAGAACCTATGTTGAAGCGTTGTATTGAAGAAAGGGAAAGGCGGTCATAAACATGAACGTATACGCTATCTATTTCAGCCCCACAGGCAGCACAGAAAAAATCGTAAAAGAAATTGCAGATGAATTTGGAGACTATCAGGAATTTGATTTAAGCAGACGGGAAAATGATTTTCATCCGTCATTCTCTCAGGATGACCTTTGCATTATCGGCGTTCCCTCCTACGGCGGCAGAGTCCCTTCCGTTGCACTGAAACGGATGAGCGGATTGCTTGGCAACAATGCCAAAGCTGTTTTAGTCGTATCTTATGGCAACAGGGCCTATGACGATACATTCAGAGAGCTTGCAGATTTTGCTGAAAAGAAAAATTTCCGCTGTGTTGCAGCTATTGCGGCGGTTGCAGAACATTCCATTATGCACCAGTTTGCAACAGGACGTCCGGATGAAAACGATCAAAAGGAGCTAGCACAGTTTGCAGAAAAGATACTGGACAAAATAAAAAATGAAACAGCCTGTGAAAAATTAGACGTACCGGGCAATTTCCCCTATCGGGAATATAATGGCGTTCCCTTAAAACCGAAAGCAGGAGGAAAATGCACTGGCTGCGGCCTTTGTGCGAAGCTGTGTCCGGTCGGGGCTATCTCGCTGGATGACCCTAAAAAGACAGACAAAAACCTGTGCATATCCTGCATGAGATGTATCAGCGTCTGTCCAAATAACGGCCGAAAAGTCAATTCTCTTATGGTAAAAGTCGCATCCAAGAAAATGGAAGCGGCTTGTGCAGACAGAAAGAAAAACGAACTCTTTATTTCATAATGATATCACGATAAAATGCCCTGAAGCAGCCTGCTGTTTGCTGACTTCGAGGGCATTTTTATCTATCCGCTTTTATACCCGGCTGGGATTTTTCAGATTCAATCCTGTCTTCTGGAAAGCAGAACAACGGTCTCTATCCCCGTTGTGAACGGGAACTGGTCCACCGGCACGCACCGCACCGCTTCATACCCGTTCTCAATGAAGATCTCCAGGTCGCGCGCAAGGCTTGTGGGCTTGCAGGAAATATATACCAGACGTTCCACTCCATAGGAGATTATCCTTGAAAGCGCCTTCGGATGCACCCCGTCCCTGGGAGGGTCCAGAATGATGAAATCCGGTTTTTCTTCAATCTCATCCAATACCTTCAGAACATCCCCTGCAATAAATTCACAGTTTTCAAGTCCGTTCTGCCTTGCATTTTCCCGTGCCGCTTCCACCGCTTCTTCTACGATCTCTACACCTATCACCTTCTTGGCCACCGGAGCCATCAGCTGTGCGATAGTCCCCGTACCGCTGTAAAGGTCATATACGATGCTGGAAGGCTCTTCTTCTCCTTCGCACAGGCTTCCCACATACTCCCGCGCCGTTTCATAGAGCACCTCTGCGCCCTTTGTATTGGTCTGGAAAAACGAAAATGTGGAAATTCTGAATTTCAGTCCCAGCAGCTCTTCATAAAAGAAATCCTGTCCGTACAATATCTCCATCCGGTCGCTCTTGATCGCATCCGCCAGAGAATCGTTCACAATATGCAGGATTCCCGCTATTTTTCCGTTTAACGGAAGGGCAAGCAGCTCTTCTTTCCATGCCGCAAGCTCCGGCCCCTCCTGTCCTGTCGTCACAAGCGCGACTAAAATCTCGCCCGTATAAGACGCCCTGCGCACAAGCAGATGCCTGAGATATCCCTCGTGGGTAAACCGGTGATAAAAGGGAGTATTCTTCTTTTCAAAATAGGTGAGTGTTGCTGTCAGAATACGACTGTAATCCTCGTCCACGATACGGCAGCCATCCACCGTCACAATATCGTAAAAGCTGCCCTTTTTGTGCATTCCAAGCGCCAGTGGACCATTCTTGACCTCGTCTCCGAATGTAAATTCCATCTTATTGCGGTATCCGTAACAGACCGGACTTGCTTTTATCGGCTCTATCTTACATACATTCTCCTGCTTTGCCAATACCGGCTCCAAAAGCCTGTGTACCTGCTGTTCTTTTATCTTCAGGCTTTCTTCATAAGGCATGGACATGTAACTGCAGCCGCCGCAGCTTCCAAAATAGCGACAGCCGCCATTCTCTTCATCCATCGTCTCTTCCGGCGCTTTTGACAATATCTCTTTCAGACGCCCTTCCCCTTTGCCCTTACGGACCTTCGTTACCGCAAAAGAAACCCTCTGCCCCGGCAGAGCGCCCTTGACTTCGCAGTATTCCGCCGTCTCCAATACTGTCTCTTCGCCTTCCAAAGGCTCCAGACGTACCATCGCACGGTTCGGGAATCTTACCTCTTCCACAATTCCTGTCCTTATCTGTCCTTTTTTCACAAACTTCCTCCTCATCTCAAACGCATCGCATCCCGTCATCAAACACAAAACGGGATACCCTGACCGGTCGGGAAACAGCTTATCCCAACATCAGAGCATCCCGTCTTTTCCGTCCCTCCCTTAAAAGCAAGGAGGTCAGCGCTTCCTGTCAGGGCAGCCTTTACTCTGCGTCCTCTGTTTTATTTTCAGCGGGCACTGCTTCTTCTGCAGGCTCTTCATCCATATCCTCATCTTCAAAATCATCATCGAAATCATCGTCAAAATCTTCCAGATAATTCGGCGTCAGATAACGATAAACCGCATATGCAATGGCTGCAACAGCCGCTACTGCACCTATCGCCGCAAGGATCCAAAACAGACAATTTTTCTTATCCTCTTTTTTCTTCTCGATCTCACTGTGCTTGATAACATCTAAAATCTCATCCAGTCTTGCCATACTTAAAACCTTCCTTTCTGATATTCATTTTCCGCCTCAAACGGCGAAAATCTCCCCTTTTCGTTATTCTTATCATACCACCAATCATCGTATTTTACTATAAAAACCACGAATTTTATAATTTTTTCAGTTTTGCAAAAGCCGCGTACATGACCTTCTGTCCTGCGCCGTCAAACTCCACCGTCACCTGATAATCCCTCGGTCCGTCCACGATATTTTTTACCGTCCCGTCTCCGTATTTCATATGGCGTACTCTGTCGCCCACACCATATTCCAGACCCGACGCCTTCGCCGTCCCCTTTGATATCCCGGCTGCGTTCAGACTTCCCAGCCCCTGTGCAATAAAGGGTTTTCGATCCTCCGAAGTCTTTTTCGGCTTTACGACCGCCTTGGGTTTTGCATAACCGGTAAAAGAGCCAGCGCTTCCAAAATTTCCCCATCCGCTCTCTTTTTCCGTATCCTTTGCCGGCTTTTTATCCACATAACCTGAAAATCCGGAAAAACCGCCGGTCTGTCGCGCTTTCTCCTTCGTTCCATAAGAAGGACCTCCAAAGCCCGAGAAGCCCGAAAACCCGGAAAAGCCGCTGAAATCCTCTTTTTCCGATCCAAACGAAAACTTCTTTGTCCCTGAAACCTTTCCGTCCATCAGGTCTGCCGGTATCTCCTTTACAAAACGGCTCACCGGATTGTACTGCGTCTCACCCCGTATCATCCTCTGGCGCGCGCAGGTGATAGTCAGCTCTTCCTTTGCCCGGGTTATCCCCACATATGCCAGACGCCGCTCTTCCTCGATGGCTGTCGGGTCTTCGTCCATGATGCTCATATAGCTGGGGAATATCCCGTCCTCCATCCCCGCAAGATAAACGACCGGGAATTCCAGACCCTTCGCCGAATGCAGCGTCATCAGGAGCACCTTGTTATTGTCCGACTCCACGCCGTCGATGTCCGCCACCAGCGCGACCTCCTGCAAAAAGCTGCTCAGCGTCGCATCCTCGTGCGCCGCCTCAAAAGCGACGACCTTGCTGACAAGCTCGTTGATATTGGCTATCCTGTCCTCCGCATCCTCGTCATCCGATTCCTGGAGCTCCTTTACATAGCCCGTTGCTTCTATAATATCATCCAAAAGCTGCTTTAACGTATAGTATTCCAGCTTTGCCCGCAGCGACTGTATCAGCGTCACAAAGGGCGAGAGCTTTGACGCTGCCCTGCCCAGCCCCGGTATCTGGTCTGCCTGACGCAGCGCATCATAAAAGCTGATACCCGTTTCATCCGCATACTGCTGTACCCTGCTCACCGTCGTCGCACCGATCCCCCTCTTCGGCACATTGATTATCCGGCGCACCTGCAGATCATCCTGACCGTTGTCCACCGTCTTCAAATAAGCGAGCATATCCTTTATTTCCCGGCGGGCATAGAAATTTACGCCGCCGACCACATCATAGGGAATGCCTTCCACGATAAAACGTTCTTCCAAAAGACGCGCCTGGGCATTTGTCCTGTAGAGCACTGCACAGTCTTTATAATCGGCTGTCCGCGCCCGCTTTTTGCGACAGACATCGTCTGCGATAAATTCAGCCTCCTCATATGCGGTATCAAACTGCTTGAAATGTATCAGGCTCCCTTTACCCTTCTCCGTCCAGAGCGCCTTTATCTTACGTTCCACATTGTTGCGAATGACCTCATTCGCAGCATCCAGTATCGTCTGCGTCGAGCGATAGTTCTGCTCCAGCTTGATGACCGCCGCCTCCGGAAATACCTTTTCATAATCCAGAATATTGTTAATATTGGCCCCCCGGAACTTATATATCGACTGGTCGTCATCGCCAACTACACAAAGGTTCCGGTATTTATCCGCCAGTATCCGGATAAGCTGAAACTGGGCTGTATTTGTATCCTGATACTCGTCTACCATGATATAGCGGAACCGTTCCTGATAATAATCCAGCACATCCGGGCACGTCCTGAACAGCTCTACCGTCTTTACGATCAAATCATCAAAATCCAGCGCATTATTCTTTTTCAGGGCAGCCTGATATTCCTGATACACTGCCGCTATCTTCTGCTTTGAAAAATCCCCCATCGCATTCAGCGCATACTCTGTCGGCGATATCAGCTCGTCCTTCGCCGAAGAGATGGCGGACATCAGCGTCCTTTCTTTATATTGCTTTGTGTCTATCTGAAGTTTTTTACATACTTCTTTGATGATATTTTTACTGTCGTCCGTATCATAAATGGTAAAATTCGTATCGTACCCTATCCTGTCAATATAGCGTCTTAAAATCCGTACGCACGTTGAATGAAAGGTGGAAACCCAGACTGCTTCCGCTCCGTGCCCTATCAGGTCATCCACACGCTCCCTCATCTCCCCTGCCGCCTTATTTGTGAATGTAATGGCAAGGATATTCCAGGGCTGCACCCCTTCATGTTCTATCAGATAGGAAATCCTGTGCGTCAGCACTCTCGTCTTTCCGCTCCCTGCGCCTGCAAGTATCAGCACCGGCCCTTTCGTCTTAAATACCGCTTCTCTCTGTCTGTCATTTAAGGTATCGTAAATGCTCATAATCCCTCTCTTACAAAAACTGTAACGAGCTGTCTCATTCCTCGTTACCTGAATCCATTCCATGTGTCGTGCCGTTACTGTTCACCGGCTTGCCAGCGAACAATATCTTCGCGGGCCTATTGAAAATTTTACCGGGTAAAAGAGGCCCGCTCACCCCTGAATCATGTTTTCACGTCTCAAACGGCGAGCGTTTGAGGCTGGTGTGCACAGTAACGTCATGTCCTCAATTCTATCAGATTTTAAAGCCTTGCACAAGGGAGGTTCTAGCGATTTCAGACAGTTCACAACAGTTCGATAAATAATATATCTCCTCTCTTTACTTTCAAACTTTAGTATGTTAAAATGCTGATATGTGAGGACAGAGAATGTCCGTTTATTTTTGTAAAGGGGTAATTTCGGATGAACAAAAAAATCAAGACAGAAGCGGTAGATCATCTATTTGAAGCAATTCTGAGTCTGGAAAACAAAGAGGAATGTTATGCCTTTTTTGAAGACCTGTGTACTGTAAACGAGTTGCTTTCACTTTCTCAGCGTTTCGAGGTGGCTGCAATGCTCAAGGAAGGTAAAACCTACCTGGATATCGCCGAAAAAACAGGTGCTTCCACCGCAACGATCAGCCGCGTCAACCGTTCCTTAAATTACGGCAGCGATGGTTATGACCTTGTATTCGGCAGAATCATCAAAGACGAGTGACAGGATTTTCGCTCAGGCGCTCCTGACCGGCATCAAACGGTGTGCTGGAGGGGTACAAGCCGTTTGATGATCCCAGCGCCGGCGGACAGCTTTTATACTGGCTGTCTGCCGGCGCTGTTTTATTACTTCTCCACCGCTTTTTTTGCAAACTTTGTATCTACCAGTTTTTCATAAGGAACCCTTTCCTTTAATTCTCCGCCCTCTTCCAGAATATCCTGAAGCAGAACAAAAGCATTTTCTTCAAAAATAAGGTTTTCTTTCCATGTATCCTGCTCATAATAACGCTTTACGATTGCTGTCAGCGTTCCCATGTCCGTTTCCTTAAACTGCGGCGCTATCGCATCGGCTATTTCCTCCGGGCTGTGCTGTGCCACATAGTCCATGCCCTTCTGCAGAGCATTTACGAACGCCTGTATCACATCGGGATGCTTTTCGATATAGCTCTTTTTCGCAGAAAAAGCCGTATAGGGCACATATCCGGAATCCTCCCCCAAAGATGCGACCACATAGCCGTCTCCTTTTTTCTCCAGCGCCGTCGCATGCGGCTCGAATTCTATCGTAAATTCTCCCTGTCCGCCGGAAAATGCCGCTGCCGTCGAACCAAAATCAATGCTCTGATCTATCAAAACATCTTTTTCCGGTTCTAAGCCGTGCTGTTTTAAAATATATTCAAATACAAGTTCAGGCATTCCGCCTGCACGCCCGCCGAGCACCTTTTTGCCGGAAAGCATCTCCCACTTAAAATCTTCTATCGGCTCTCTCGAAACAAGAAAATTGCCCGCCCGCTGCGTCAACTGTGCAAAATTGACCGCATAATCCTCATTTCCACCGAGATATGTGTAGACTGTCGACTCCGATCCCATAAAGCCGATATCCGCCTCCCCGGACAAAAGGGCGGTCATCGTTTTGTCGGCTCCAAATCCTGTTATGAGCGTCACATCAAGTCCCTCATCCTCAAAATACCCCTTTTCCACTGCGACATACATCGGCGCATAAAAAATCGAATGAGCCACCTCGTTTAACGTTACCTTCACCGCATCCCCCGACGCTCCTCCGGCTTTTTCACCTGTACATCCTGCCAGTCCCGTCACGACCAGGGTCAGCGCCATTACGGCTCCCAAAAGTTTTTTTTTCATATCATACTCCAGAATATAGCGTTGCTATATCTTATGCACCGCTTCTTTTTTTGTGAGCAGACGCTGCCTGTAAACTGCTGCCTTCCTGTGACAGTTCAGCCCTTCGGCAGCGCCCGGCGCTATACAGTCTGTGACAGGCAGAGCTGAACTGTCAGGCTTTCTTATATCTTTTCGCCAATTCAGCCTTGTCATCTGGTTTTCAATACTATATACTATAGATTGACAGCCGGAAACTGTCCGGCATACCGAAAGGAGAGCCTCTATGACACTGGAAACAAAGGACCTGCTGCAAAGCATTCTGGACAGTCTCGACCGGATAGAATATATCCGCCCTGACGATATCCCTGATATAGAACTGTACATGGATCAGGTAACGACCCTCATGGATTCCCGTCTCAGAGAATCTACCCGGAATCCCCGCACGGATAAGATACTTACCAAGACCATGATAAATAATTATGCCAAAAATGACCTGCTCCCGCCTCCTGTTAAAAAGAAATATTCGCGGGAACACATCCTTTTGCTCATCTTTATTTACTATTATAAGGGGATTTTGTCCATCAGCGATATCCAGACCGTTTTAAAGCCTGTAACAGACTCCTTTTTTGGAAAAGAGGACGGATTTAAACTGGAAGACGTCTATAATGAGGTATTCGGGCTTGAAAAGGAAGAAGTAGACTTTTTAAAACAGGATGTGATACGAAAGTACGATAAAGCTCAGACAACTTTTCAGGATGCGCCTGAAAAGGATAAGGATTTTCTCCGCACCTTTTCCTTTATCTGCATGCTCAGTTTCGATGTTTATGTTAAAAAGCTGCTCATCGAAAAGCTGATAGACACCTGCTCCCCCTCTGCCGAAACAACCGAACGCCATACCAGGCATACAAAGCCCGAAAAAAATGTGTAGGAGAAATATAATTTAGTCTTGATTCTTGCTGATAAAGTGATAAAATAAATTTTATCAGTAAGCGGAAGCATAGCTCAGCCGGGATGAGCGTTCGCCTCACACGCGAAAGGTCAGGGGTTCGAGCCCCCTTGCTTCCAGTCATACTTCCTGTTTCCTTCAGAAATTTCGGGCTCGTAGCTTAGCTGGGAAAGCGCTGCGTTCGCAACGCAGAGACCGTGGGTTCGAATCCCATCGGGTCCACTTTTATCAAGAGAAAGCAAAAAGGTAATCAGACATTATATCTGATTACCTTTTTACTTTTAATAAGCTATTTCATGAAGCCTGCGGCATCCGGCCTTGTACTTCCCCATGCCGCCTAACCATTCAGCGAAGAAGCCTCTGGATATCGTTAAACAGTACGAGTACCATTACAACCATCAGCACGACAAAACCCGCAAAATGAACCATTCCTTCTTTTTCAGGCGAAACAGGCTTTCCCCGTATCACCTCTATCAGCAAAAATACAAATCTCCCGCCGTCCAGCGCCGGAAGCGGCAAAAGGTTCATCACGCCAAGACTGACCGAAAGCAGCATTGCCAGATTGACCATATTCATAAATACGAGCACCGGTCCGCCCGGAGCAGATGCTTCTCTGACCTCATCCACTATCTGTGCCATGCCGACAGGACCTGCGATATCGTCCTTCGTCAGCTTTCCCTGAACGAAAGCCTTTACGCTTGTTACGGAATTTTTAATGGAAAACCGGAGCTGATACCAGCCATATCGGAACAGGTCGAAGCCCTTTGCCTCGTCGTAAAGAGCATAATTTTCAAAGCCGACCAGATAACGCCCCAGCGCTTCATCATATTGAGGTGTCAGAACCGTTTCATATCTTTTCCCATCGCGCTCATATGCCACTTTCACAGGACTTCCAGCACGGTTTAATGCCATTTCCAGGGAAATTTCACGCGCCAGGCTTATCTTACTGTTAAAACGGACTATCTTATCGCCCGCCTGCATCCCAGCCGCTTCCGCCGCAGATCCTGCTGTCACGCCGCCCAGCACAGGGATATCCGCCCCTGCATAACCGGCAACCATAATCGCAAATACGAACGCCAGCAAAAAATTAAACACGGGGCCTGCAAGCACAGTACCTATCCGCGCCCATACGGATGCATTCTGAAAATTACCGGGATCACTCCCTGCATCCGCACTCTCCAGACCATCCTCTCCTTCAAAAATACACGCACCGCCCAGAGGAAACGCCCGGAGCACATATTCTGTTTCACCCTTTTTAAAGCCGGCGATCTTAGGTCCCATTCCTATCGCGAATTCATTGACTCTGATGCCGTTCACCTTCGCTATCAGAAAATGGCCGAACTCATGCCCCATAACGATTATAAAAAATATCAATAAAAAAATCAGAATTGTTCCGATCAAAGTTTCATCTCCCGCTCTATCAGTTCATAGGTCTGACGCTCTGTTGCCAGAATCTCTTCCAGATCAGGATGTTCGATGATCTTATGAGCGTCCATCGCCATCTCCAGAATATCCGGAATCTGTGCAAAACGTATCTTTTCCGCAAGAAGGAGCTTTACCGCCATCTCATTTGCCGCATTGAAAACGGTCGGCATACTCCCGCCCTCGCGCGCCGCCCGATACGCCAGCGCAAGCCCCGGGAAGGTTTCCATGTCCGGTGCTTCAAAGGTAAGCTGCCCGATAGAAAACAGATCCATAAAAGGCGCGTTCATCGGACGTCTCTCCGGATACAAAAGCGCATACTGGATAGGCAGCTTCATATCCGGAAGACCCAGCTGCGCTATCACCGCGCCGTCCTCATATTCTACTGCGGAATGCACGATACTCTGCGGATGCACGACCACCTGTATCTTCTCCAGAGGAATATCAAACAGCCACTTTGCCTCCATTACCTCCAGTCCTTTATTTACAAGAGATGCAGAATCTATCGTCACCTTTTTGCCCATCGACCAGTTAGGATGCTTTAACGCATCCGCAAGCGTCATATTTTCCAGCTCCGCCTTTTTTTTGCCTCGGAAAGGTCCTCCTGAGGCAGTCAGCAACAGCTTGTGTACCCGATTGCTTCCCGCTCCCTGCAGGGACTGAAAAATAGCGGAATGCTCACTGTCCACAGGCAGGATGGAAACTCCCATTTTTTCTGCCAACGGCATGATAAGATGCCCCGCCGTCACAAGCGTTTCCTTGTTTGCAAGGGCTATCGTCTTTTTGCTCTCTATCGCCGCAATGGTCGGCCGGATGCCTATCATGCCGACTACCGCCGTCACTACGATATCGCTCTCCTTCATAGAGGCTATCTCCAGCAGTCCTTCCATACCGCTGACTATCTTTACCGGAAGGTCGGAGACTCTCTGTCGAAGCTCTTTTGCCGCATCTTCACTCCACATCCCTGCTATCAGCGGATGAAATTCCCGAATCTGAGCCTCCATCAGCTCCACATTCTGTCCTGCCGCCAGCGCCACCGCCTGAATGTCTCCGTTATCCCGGATGATTTCCAGCGTCTGCGTCCCGATAGAACCTGTAGACCCTAAAATCGCAACCTTTTTCATATATCCCTCTCATTCCGCGCACACTGCCGTTTCCGTCCGCTGCGCTGATGAAATCTTTTTAATGTGCCGCTCCCAGCAAAAGCACTGACAGATAATAAATGACCGGAGCTGTAAAAAGCACGCTGTCAAACCGGTCCATAATGCCTCCATGACCCGGTATCAGCTTTCCATAATCCTTTATCTGATGGTCACGCTTTATCGCGGAAGCCGCCAGATCACCCACCTGAGATATCACCGCGCCTGCAGCCCCTATCACGGCAACAACCCACACTGTCTCCGGCTTCTGCGTGATCGGAAGCAATAAAAGCCATGCAAATAACGCGCCGACGACAGCCGATCCGACAACTCCGCCGATTGAGCCCTCTATCGATTTTTTCGGACTCAAAACAGGCGCCAGCTTATGCTTCCCGAAAGCCATTCCCGTCACATACGCACACGTATCGCATATCCATGAGCTTATGAATATCATCCATACCAGATAGACGCCCCACGTCAATTCCCTTGTCAGATAAAGAAATGAAAAAAGCACTCCCGGATAAAACGCACAAAAGAATACCGTCATCACCTGATTCGCATGGTATTTGGGAAAGCGGAATACATAAACAAACATACACGCCAGAAACATCAGCACGACTGCCCCCATGCCCCAGAGCATATTTTTTGTGAGTATCATCACCGCGCCAAATAAAACAATTCCGATATCTCCGGCTGCTATCAGCGCCTTTGCTTCTCCCTTTTCATCCACATGGCAGGCCTTTGTCAGCTCATGAAATGCGATCAGTGAAAGTACCATACACACGATACCCAGCACAGGTCCGCCCAGAATAAGAAATATCAGCGCCAGCACAACGAGTACTGCGCTGCTGGCAAGTCTTTTCCAGAACATCCCTACTACTCCTCCTTTACGAGACCGTATCTTCTGTCCCTATGATTATATGCCTCTACGGCTTTTTCTAATTCTTCTTTTGAAAAATCCGGCCATGCCACAGACGTAAAATAAAATTCTGTATACGCCAGCTGCCATAACAGGAAATTGGAAATCCTCTGTTCCCCGCAAGTGCGTATCAAAAGGTCTGGCTCAGGGATTCCCGCTGTATCCAGAGTATCGCTTATCACATCCTCTGTTATCTGTTCCGGCCACAGACGTCCCTCACGCACCTCTTCCGCAAGTTTCATCACTGCGCGCCTTATTTCATCCCTGCCGCCGTAATTGAGTGCTATCTGAAAGTGCAGACCAGTGTTATCCTTTGTAGATTCCTCCAGCTCCTCTATCCGCTTGCGGATATCCTCATCCAGACGGCTTTTATCACCTATCACACGCACACACATATTGTTTTTTGCTGCTTTTTTCAGACAGGTTTTCATATAATTTCTCAGAAGCGTCATGAGCGCCTCTACCTCATCCGCCGGACGGTTCCAGTTCTCCGTTGAAAAAGCATATACCGTCAGATAGTGTATCCCCATCCGCCATGCTTCCTCACATATTTTCTCAACGGTCTTTGCTCCCTGCACATGACCGTAATTCCTCGGCATTCCTTTTGCCTTTGCCCAGCGCCCGTTGCCATCTAAAATGATAGCCACATGATTCGGGATATTCATCATTTCCTCCCATTCCGCCGCTTACGCGGCCAATTATTTTTAAGACGGTGCACCCTTTGGAAAAAGGAGGCAAACATGCCTCCTTCCCTGTCTTACACCGTCATGATCTCTTTGGATTTTACTTCTATCAGGCTGTCAACTTCCTTGATATATTTGTCGGTAAGCTTCTGCAGCTTATCCTCAAGCTCCTTTATTTCATCCTCAGAAACGTCCTCTTTTGCCAGCTTCTTAAAGAAATCGTTACCTTCACGACGCACGTTGCGGATTGCAACCTTTGCATCCTCGCCCTTCTTCTTGACATCCTTTACAAGGGCTTTACGCCGTTCCTCTGTTACTTCCGGAAATACCAGACGTATCACATTGCCGTCGTTAGAAGGAGTAATGCCGAGATCCGACATCATGATAGCCTTCTCGATTTCTTTTATCAAAGATTTCTCCCAGGGAGCTATCTGTATCAGCCTGGGTTCGGGAACCGTCACATTGCCGACCTGCTGCAAAGGAGTGGGCGTGCCGTAATATTCCACGCGTATCCTGTCCAGAACATGGGGATTTGCACGACCTGCGCGGATAGTCTGATAATCCGCCTCCAGATATTCACAGGTCTTTCCCATCTTTGTCTCAAACTGCTGTAATCTCTCGTCCATCATATCCTCCTTATACTGTGACCTTTGTGCCGGCAAACTCTCCCTTTACCGCATTCACAATACTGTTTTCTTCATTTAAGCCGAATACCCACATCGGCATTTTGTTGTCGCGTGCCAGAATGGACGCCGTCATATCCACTACCTGAAGGTTCTTGTCTATCACTTCCTGAATGGATACTTCATCATACTTCTTCGCATCGGGGTTCTTTGCCGGGTCATCATCGTACACACCGTCTATCGCCTTGGCAAGCAATATTACATCCGCTTCTACCTCGATGGCACGCAGCACTACTCCCGTATCCGTTGAAAAATACGGATGCCCGGTTCCTCCTGCAAAAAAGACGACCATACCCTTCTCAAAATATTTGTTGGCTCTGTCCTTTGAAAACAGCTTCGTAAAAGAACCGCATTCAAAAGGTGTCAGGATATTGGTCATCATCCCCACGGAACGGAAAATCTCCGAAACATAAATACAGTTCATCACTGTAGCGAGCATCCCGATCTGATCCGCTTTCGTGCGGTCGATGTGCTCACTCGTACGGCCTCTCCAGAAATTTCCACCGCCAATCACGATGCCGACCTCTATGCCGTCATCAACCAGCTGTTTCACCTGCAGAGCCACCGCCCTGACAGTATCTTCATCAAAACCGTGCTTCTTCTCGCCGGCCAGCGCCTCACCGCTTAACTTCAATAATATTCTCTGCATCCTACCACCTTCCGTCGTCCGCACAGACTGTGGATGCCACGCTGTACAGACCCTTTTGTTGATAAATCGCCGGCATCCCGCAGACGACTTGTATGTTGACAGTATAGCATAATTTCAGGGGAACGAAAAGTGAAAAATCTCTAAAAGGTCAGAATTGTAAATTTAGCAGTATCCACGCCGGATACTACCGTCAAACCGAACGATGAGTAAATTTTGAAAAATCATAAAAATGGGGGTTCCCTTTTAAAAAAAGCTGTGTTATAATATCAGACATGCAGATGTAGTTCATTGGTAGAACATCAGCTTCCCAAGCTGAGGAGGCGGGTTCGATTCCCGTCATCTGCTTTTGAAATAGAATTCGTTGAAATTCAACGGATTCTATTTTTTTTACAATTCATGAAGCATCTGCTCTATCGTGTTATCTGTCTAAATCCTCTGACTCCCCCTCCCTGCTGTACAAAGGGGCGCTGCCTTTCCTGACAGGGAAAGACAACGCCCCTTTATGAAATCACATGCTTATCTTTTGGAAGAATTCTTTTTCTTCCCTGATTTTCTTCCCTTCCCGGAGCCAAAGGACTTTTTCCGCCATACTATCATGCCTGCTGCCGCTCCTGCCGCAGCCGTCACCGCTGTCACGACAGCCGCTGCCAGAGTGATTTTTTCATTCTTCTCAGCTTTCTGCAGCGCACCGCCGTTCTCCTTATCCAGCGCTATCTCATTTTTACCGGAAGAAACGCCTTCTGCCTCCCCGGGCTTTTCCTGAACGTCCGCGCTGTCTACGTTCGCCACCTCGTTTTCTTCCACGATGATCGCCGACGGACCGTCTGCAGGTCTTACCACAGTGACTTTATCCTTTCCGCCCGTTACCTTCCCTGAACCGATCTCGTTTTTTTCAGCCGGAGACAGATCCGGCAGAGGCGCTTTCCCGGGCGTGCCGGGGATGACAGCCGTCGGTATCTTTACCGCCCCGTTCGGGTCTGTTATCTGCTGCACAGTTGTATCATTCAGACCCTGCTGAACATTTTCAGAACCTCCCTGTGCTCCATTATTTCCCGAATCACTTCCGCCATTGCTTCCATGTCCGCCGCCATTTCCACCTTCGTTTCCGCTGCCGCCTTCGTTTCCGTTTCCACCGCCGTTTCCATTTCCGCCTTCGCCACCGTTTCCATCACTGCCATTCTTCATGGAAAGCTCCACCGCATCGGGAATTTCATCCACGATATGCTCCTGCATTCCATACGCTCTGTTGGTTGTCTGAAAAGAAAATACCTTTTCCTGCGTTCCGCCTTCCCCGTCACTGTCAATCGTTTCAGAGATGACCTCTACCGTCGCCAGAGCAGCTTCCGACTTCGCCTTTATGACAACATTGCCAAGCCGCAGTTCGTCTCCGGCTCCGAATATACTTTTTCCGGACGCCGCATAAACATACAGCACGCCGTCCACATAGCGGCTTCCTGTCACCTCTGCAGGGATTTCCTCTGAAAACTCAAAGGAAACATCCGCTTCCCCTTCTGTCACAGTCACCTTCAGCTTCAGTGCTACCGCTGTGGTCTGCTCCGCAGATGCATGTTCTGCCACAACTGTGACTGCAGCGCTCTGCTCATCTGTTTTTTCTAGCGTCACCCTGTCCTTCCCTGCTGCCAGTACTGACACGGGAAGGAGAAGCCCCAGCGCACAAAGCGCTGTGCCTATCCTTTTTTTCCATTTATTCACATTCATTCTCCTGCGTTGCTTTTACCATTTCCGGAAATCTCTATCTCTCCCAGTTTTTCCGGAAGAAGCATCTTTACCGTATCGCTCACCAGCCGCTGCCCTTCATTGGTCATCGCATCGTCCACCCGATACAGCTCTGCCCGTACATTTCCGGACAGTTTGGGAATTTCTCCGTTTTTATCAGGTTCTATCCAATAAATCCATATACCGTCGCTGACTTCTCCGAGCAGGCCGTTTTCCGGTACATCTGCCAAAATAATCTGCGCTGCATTTACCGCGCCGTCCTCATCCGTTCCTCCGACGATATTTCCTTCGTCATCATAAACAAGGACTACATTATATGCCGGATTTCCTTTATATCTGCCCATGAATACAAGAGAGCCTGCCGGAATCGAATGCTGTCCGTCATATTCATATTCCTTTGCCAGAATACCGACCGCACTGTTTCTGTTGCCTTCCTCTACGCCAAAGCGGATACTGTCTCCCGAAGGTCCTAAAATATCCAGCTCCGTGATGGAAAGCTCCTTTCCGGCGCTTCCTTTTGCTTTCAGGCGCACATACGCCGCATCATAGGTCGCTACCCACGGGTCATTTTTTTCATTTCTGAAATATATGGTCTGGATTTTTTTGCCCGGGTCAAAGGTATCTTCCAAAACCTTCGTCCAGTTTTTTCCATCCGTACTTATCTCTACTGTAAATGCCCCTATCGCGTTCCCGGATGTTACCGTATATTTTATTCCGGATACCGCAAGGACTTCGCCAAACTGCAAAAGTACTGACGCATCTGCATTACTGCTCGTTCCTGCATATGTATTTTTCTGATAATCATAGTCTATCACGCTGCTGACGGCAGATTTTTTCTGCGGTTCGCAAGGCATATTTTCATCCGCTTCTGGAATCTCATCTGCCTTTGATACCATATTGGTCATAACCTTCCACATGGCCTTATCATGGCTGCCGTCATGGGAAATCCTTACAGTCCCTACCTTCTGAGGCGCGGAATAATATCCGAACTTATCTACCGCCGTCACCTCATAGGTAATCGCTCTGTTATTCAAATCCGTCACATGATCCTGCCACTGGCTTTCCGTTGTAAAGCCTACGACTTTCCGGGATTCCCTGCCGCCCTCATATGTATATCTTGCAATTTCATATCCCAGCAGCACTTCCGGGTCCGCAGAGCTTTTGATGGAAATCGTCACCTCATTGGGCACAGCTTCATTTACCGATACCCTGCTGGAAGCTCCCACCACATTTTTACCTGCAAACGTCGCATCCGTTCCATGCTCTATCTCATAGACTCTCGCTTCGTCGTTCAGATAATAAACTGCACGAGGCTCTTTTTCAAACTGAGCCGCATATGCTCTTGTTCCCGCATCGGGCAGCATTCCCCAGCGGGTGAAGAATTCCATCAGGTCGGCCTCTGCCGCCGCGCACGCCAGCCGCATCAGCTTCTGCTCCGCGTCCCCCTCCAGCATAAGCTTCACTCCTCCGGGCGCAGGCGCTCTGGACACATCTCTGGCATAAGTATCTACCCTTGCATAAAAGAGATTTTTAAACTGCTCTTCATAGCTGTCATAGGTCGCAAAGTTATATCCTCTGTCATACGCCAGATGGAGCTGCCAGTAAAGCGCCAGCTGGACCGCTTCGCTTTCCGATCTTCCAATCGTTCCGGACGTCACCTTTTCATAAACGTCCTGATACTGGAAGCGGACAGATTCATTTGTATCCCTTGCCGTTGTCAGCTGTGAAAAATAATTATTTGTTATCTCCGCAATGGAATATACGTTCTGATTGATATTATGCCCTATCTCATGGGCAATTCCCCATCCGAAGAAATTACCATCCGCATATTTCCCGTTTTCATCCAGCCTTATCGGTCTGCCCTCCGCCAGATGCTTTACAGAATCCCACTCGATACCGATATGATTTCCCCCTGCATACATAAACGCTCCTTTGAACATCCTCATATAACGGATATTCAGGTGCTGGGAAGGCAGGCGGTCCTTTGCAGGTGTCTGGCTGCTGTCATTTAATCCTTTATGCTGATAGAACAAATGCATCATCTGATCCATCGCCCGAAGCGAACTGTCGAGTTTTTCCGCTTTTTCCTTTGTTGTCCCGCTGCCAAGCGCCTTTAATATCTGCTCACCTGAAACGGAATACATTATCTGATCAAGCATGATGTCCGTTGCTCCAAGGATACAGTTTTTCGGATCATATTCGCGGTTTATGCCGCTGTTTTCCGCAACTGCCTCATGAAGCTCTCCATGCAGATTTTTCTGGTTTTGGACATGCTCTTCCAGCTCTTCTATATAAGAAAGGATTTTTTCATGACGTTCCTCATCTTTTGTCACGCCATACAGATTCAGCACCGGCTCCTTTGCTCCGCCGCTGACACGTACCGCATACCGGTCGTTTACATTGTTACCCGTATACTGGATATAGAGCGCTCCTCCATGCTCCTGAGCCAGACTGTTCAGTCCCGGCACCGTCACCTCATTGCGTCCCACCTTCAGTCTTGCCACCTCTGCAGCCAGGGAATTCGATTCCGCATGATACTGCGTTGCAATAAGCTTCAGAGATGTATCCGCACCTGTTTTGAGCGTATTGTGCCCTACATAAATGACGAGCTGCTCACCCTCATATGCAGTCACACCCAAAGGCTGCCATCCGTTCAATCCGCCAAAGCCGAGGTGTCCGTCTTTTGCCGCCGTGATAAGAGGCGATATTTCCAGTGTTTCTCCTAACGTGGAATCCAGAAGACCTCTCGCATTGTCCAGCTCCTTCTGGAGCATCTCTTTTTCCGGATGATACTCGCCGCTTTTTTCATCCTGCGTGTCCAGACGTTTCTGGAGCGCGTCAATGTCCTTCTGTGTCACGCTGTCTTTCAGACATGTATGAAGATTATCCGCATACAATGCCAGAATATCATCTTCAAGGCTGTCATAATGATAGAAATTCACTTCCGCAATGACAATGTTGCGATAATTTCCGCTTCTTGTAAAACCAAGACGCAGCTTCTGCGCTGTCACAGGCTCTGCCAGCTTTATCATATAGTAGCTTCTTCCGTTTTCATCCCGCTTCTTCAAAACAGCCTTAACCGCAGCCTGTTTTCCATTAGGGTTTGCCCCGTCGTACCAGAATACGGATGCGTTGCTGTAATTTCCCAGCTCTTCTGCCTCCGCAAAGGCGATATAGTTCATTTCGTAAGGCTGGTCAAAGGTAAAGGTCAGTCCTTTTCCTTCTCCGTGATACAGACCGCCGTCATCCCAGTCCTCCATCTGATAATAAGAACCAAAATCATTATCTGCAGCGCCCAATGCACTGTTTGTCTTTCCCTCATCTAACGGACTGTTCACCATCCGGCCGCGGCCGCGCGTCACGGATGCGATATGGGATGTCAGGCTGCCAGCTTTTCCCGCTTCGTTTATCAGCTTATACTTCGGCATCTGTACGGGCGTAACCGCTTCCGTCTCCGCTTCTGAAATCAGGGACGGGTCGCTTTCTCCGAGTTCATTTACTCCCGTTACATAAATCTCATAGCGGGTTCTGTCCTTTAATCCTGTGATCTCATAGCTGTTTGTCTCTATGGAGCCCACTTTCTGATAAGCGCCCTGACCTTTCTCCCGGTAGTATACGCAATAGCTGTCCGTATCGTCCATATCTTTCCACTTCACCGTGATGCGCCGGTATCCGCCCTCTGCTTTGACATAATCCGGCGCTTCCGGTCTGCCCTCCGCTTTCGGAACAATGCTGAGCCATTCAGAAAATCCGCTCTTCCATGCGCCGTTTACCGACTGCACCCGAACCTTATATACCTCGCCGTTTACAAGCTTCTTTTTTCCGAATGCCTGAACGCGGATGCTGTTTACCGCAGTCCTTACCTGCTGCGTCTCTCCCTTATGCTCTATCTCTACCTCGTATCCTGTGACATTGGGTTCTTTGTCCCATCCGAGAGTAAACGCCTTATTCTCCGGCTCCGGACGGAAATTTTTAGGAATATTCATTTCCGGCTCAGGAATCCGGTTTTCCATTCCGTTTAAAAATTCCACTTTCGAAATCTCTACAAGATTATTGCTGCCCTTTTGAGCCGCTGTCACCCGTATTGTAACGCGTTTCACCGCAACTTGACCACCAAGGTCAATCACAAGGGCGTCTTCTTTTCCGGCATAGCTTCTGCCTGCAGCTTCTACCCTGCCATCCCGTATCGTTCTGACGATTTCACCGTCTTCTGTATCCAGTATGATGTTTCCTTCCCGGATTCCTTCCGAGCGTATTACAATTTCCTCTACCTGAACGCCTTCTCCGCTACCGGTCTCTGTGCCGGCAAACGCTATCCCTATCTCTACTGGAGTCTCTTCTGAAATTGCTTCCCCGTCCTTTACAGACAGCGTTATCTTTCCTTCCGAGGACAACAGGTCTTCCAGCCTGCCTTCCACCTGCGTGTTTTTTCCTGCTCCCACTCCTGCCGCATCATCTGCGACCCGTGTGGTCAACGAGGCCTCAAAATCAGTTTTTTCCCCAATCTTATCCATACTTACGGCATAATATTGAAGATCCAAAAGGTCGATGACGCCATCCTTGTTTAAATCCGCCCTGCCTGTATTCCCAGATACATCTGCAACCGCAGTCCGGTGTGCCGACATGGAATCCATCAGAATGTCGCCGTCTGTTTCATTCACAGCTCCGTCTCCATCCACATCCCCTGCCAGCAGCGCACCCGGATGTGCATTGCCTGCCTCATACGCTACATCATCCCGGAACCCTGCATAAATTTCGGCCGTCCGGACATTTCTCTGCACCTCTATCTCCTGCTTGAAATCCGCAAACCCTTCCGCTTCCACAAGCAGTGTATAAGTTCCGGCATCCAGCCCATCCAACAGAACCGTTTTCTTTTTCGGTCCCGCCGCTAACTCGACGCTCTCTTTCTTTATCAGCTCCGAATTCCTTGTTAAAGAAATATTCAGATCCGCTCCTCTTTTCATGGGCAGCGCATTGCCCAAAATGACTTCGACCGCGCCCTTGGCATCCTCCGGAACTTCTATCTTGTCCCAGTCTATCCCGTTCTCAGACGCATTTTCCTTCTGAATCGTCTCCGTTTCGGTCTCAGTTTCAATCTCGGTTTCCGTTTCAGTCTCAGCTTCAGTCTCCGTTTCGGTTTGGGTCTCCGTTTCGGTATCCACCCCGCTTTCGCTTTCAGATGTCCCCTCTGTTTCAGAAACGTCTTCTGTCCCGGTCTCCGTCTCAGGATGACTTTCGGTTTCCGCCTCTGCCGTTATCTCCTCTGTTCCCGGTACTTCGGATTGCTCCTGTTCCCGACTTCCCAAAGCGTTTTCTTCCTGTGTCCCTGCGTTATCCTCTTCTGTCAGCAAAAAGCCCTTTCCTTCTGCCGGCGAAGCATACGCAGGTATGCCGCTGAACGCTAAAGCTGCCGCAAGCAGCCATGCCGTCACTTTTTTCATACAACCTCTCCTTTTCTTTTGATGTCAGGGGAAGCCCTGTCTACCCGTTTTTGAGCATAAAAAATGCGCGTAGCAAAAGACGCACATTTTTATATCAACTCTAAATCTTTCGTTTTTAGATTATCATCTATCCCTGAACTTTTCAAGTATTTTTAAAAGAACAACTTATTCCTTTGCAGGCGTTCAGTCATAATTTCATTTCCATTTCATGCCATGCTTCGCCGCCCCACGAGGAATCCGCAATGCCATTATTCAAAAAGCCGAATTTTTCATACATCCCGACTTTTTCCGGCAGGCATGTCAAAAGCAGCAGTCTGCGGCCTCTTTCACGTTCCCTGCGGGCATATTCACAAACGAGCGTCCTGGCAAGCCCTATCCCGCGATATTCCGGAAGCACATCCAGCCCAAGCAGCATGACCGTTTTCCCGTCGGGGTCATGCAGCGTTTCATCCGTAAAAAATTCATCCCTGAATCTGAGCTCCCGCGTCGAAAGCCCGTTTAAAAATCCCGCAAGCTTCCCGCTTTTTTTGTCTACTGCCGTCAGGAATTGCTCCGGCGCCCTATGGACGCGTCGATACATCATTTCCTCCGTACATGCTTCGTTTGGCGGGAAGCACATCCTCTCTATCTGCGCCGCCTGCTCTGCCTCCTCCGGTCGTATCTCCCGGAATTCAAATCTTTCCTCCAGCATATTCCCGTCCATATTTTCCTCATCTTCCATAAATACTCAACAGTATTCTATTTCCCCGTCAAATACAAACTCCGCCGGGCCCGTCATGAAAATGTGATTACTCTTTTCGTCCCATTCAACCAGGATTGAGCCGCCCAGCACATCCACTGTTACTTTCCTTCCGGTATGCCCGTTCAAAAAGCACGCCGCAGCTGTGGCACAGCATCCGGTTCCGCATGCGAGAGTTTCACCGGTCCCCCGCTCCCATACGCGCATTTTCACATGATCCCCGGAAATGATCTGTACAAATTCTGTATTTGTCCGGCGCGGAAATCTCTCATGCGTTTCAAACAGCGGTCCCGTCTGCTCCAATCCAAAGCCATCCGTATCCTCCACAAATACTACTGCATGAGGATTTCCCATAGAAATACAGGTCATCCGGTATTCTCTTCCCCCGACCTCTATCGGCTCGTCCACCGCCTGTTCCTTCTGTGTTACGACAGGTACGAGCTCTGCCTTCAGGACAGGCTCACCCATATCCACACGCACCGTTGTTGTTTCGCCGTTCTGCACGGTCAGCTCCATCTGCTTTATGCTTCCGCCGCTGATAACGGTAAATTTTTCCTGATTTGTCAGCCCTCTGTCATGCACATATTTTGCCACGCAGCGAATGCCGTTCCCGCACATTTCAGAACGGCTTCCATCCGCATTGTACATCTCCATTTCAAAATCCGCCTCATCGGACGGATTGATGAAAATGACCCCGTCACCGCCGATGCCAAAATGACGGTCGCTCGCAAACCGCACAAAATCCGGCTTTTTGTCCTGAGGTATCTTTTCCTCAAAGCCATTGATATATACATAATCATTTCCGCATCCCTGCATCTTCGTAAATCTTATCTTCAATCTTTTTTCTCCTTTACATTTTCCCAGTCATATTCCCGCTTTCTCCGGCGTACATTGGAATAACAAACAAAGCGGGGGGATCACCATGAATTCCAAAACAAAAATCGTCGTACTTCATCTAAAGGAATTGATATATACCGGCATTTTTGCACTGCTCGGCATCCTTTTTATCGTGCTCATAGCGCTGATGTTTATCCCTGCCAAAACCACGGAAAAGCCCGACCTTCCACAGGAAAAGTCCTTTTATGTCCCCGGCAAGTACACAACCTCCCTTCAGATAGGAGAAAGCAGCGTGGACGTAGAGGTCACGGTAGACCGGGCAAACATCACTTCCGTGCGCCTCGTCAACCTGACACAGGTTGTCTCCACCATGTACCCTTTGATGGAACCCTGCATGGATACTATTGCCGCACAGATCTGCGAAAAGCAGTCTCTGGAAGGGCTCGTTTATCCGGACGAAAACAAATATACCTCCCAGCTTCTGATCGATGCCGTAGGCACAGCGCTCGATAAGGCAAAACTTTCTGAACCTGCCCTCTGAGCCCTGAAAGGATAATGCTGGGAACGCTGCCTAGTCCAGCGCTTCCAGCTCTTTTTCCCATGCCGCCCTCGACGCATCCGACGGCATCCTCAGGTCTCCGCGCGGAGATACCGCGACACTCCCCACCTTTGGTCCGTCAGGCAGACAGGAACGTTTAAACTGCTGTGCAAAAAATCTTTTCACAAATGTCTTAAGCCATTTTTTTACAGTTTCTTTATCATAATCTCCTGCAAAGGCTTCCATCGCAATCCTGTATATTTTCCCCGGTCCGAAACCACACCTCAGCATATAATATAAGAAGAAATCATGAAGCTCATAGGGTCCTACCAGATCTTCTGTCTTCTGGCTTATCTTTCCGTCCTCCGGAGGTAAAAGCTCCGGGCTCACCGGAGTATCCAGCACATCCAGAAGGACACTGCGAAGCTCCTCTTCGCTTTCCTGTCCGGCTTGCGCGATTGCCTTAACGCACAGGCTGTCTGCACAGTACTGCACCAGATGACGTACGAGCGTCTTGGGTACGCCTCCATTGACCCCGTACATTGACATGTGATCGCCATTATACGTTGCCCATCCAAGAGCCAGCTCTGATAAATCTCCCGTACCTATTACCATACCGTTTCTCTGATTCGCCAAATCCATCAGCACCTGTGTCCGCTCTCGCGCCTGACCGTTTTCATAAGTAACGTCATGCAGCTCCGGATTCTGCCCGATATCCCTGAAATGCACATTTACGGCTTCTTTGATGTTGACTTCCATCATCTCTGCCCCGAGTGCCTGCGCCAGGCGACAGGCATTGTCATAGGTCCGGTCGGTCGTTCCAAAGCACGGCATCGTCACTGCCAATATACCGCTTCTGTCTTTTTCCAAAAGGTCAAATGCGCGGGCTGTAACAAGGAGTGCCAGCGTCGAATCCAATCCCCCTGATACACCGACCACCGCAGTCTGCGCACCGGTATGGGACAGCCGTTTTTTCAGCCCGTATGCCTGTATATCTAAAATCTGTTCACAACGTTTTCTGCGCTCTTCTTCCCCCGAAGGCACAAAAGGCAACGCATTAAACCTGCGGGTCAGTACAGTCTTTTCCTCTTTCAGGAAAAACGGTATCCTGACATACCCTTCCTGTCCCTTGTTTACAAAGGTACTTATCCTTCTCCGCTCACGCATCAGATACGATATGTCCAGTTCCGACACTGCCGTATCTCCGGTAAAACGGGCGTTTTCCGCAAGCAGAGTCCCGTTTTCCCAAATCATGTTATGACCGGAAAAAACAATATCCTGCGTCGACTCCCCTTCTCCTGCGCTGGCATACAGATAACCGCACATCAGCCGCGCACTCGCCGCAGAAAGCAGCTTCCGTCTGTATTCGTCCTTGCCCACCGTTTCGTTGGAAGCGGACAGATTCACGATCACGGATGCCCCTGCTTTTACCAGCCCGGTAGACGGCGTATCCGGCACCCACGCATCCTCGCATACCTCACATCCCACTGTCAGACCCTTCATATTCTCACAGGAAAACAGGATATTTGCGCCAAAGGGAATCTTTTCTCCGAAAAATACCGTCTCCTCCACCGCTCCTTTTCCCGGTGCAAAGTACCGCAGCTCATAAAACTCTCCATAATTCGGGATATTCTGCTTCGGAACCACCGCCAGAAGCTTTCCATCCTGAACTGCTGCCGCCGCATTATAAAGTTTTCCATCCTTTTCCCATGGAATACCTGCAAATACCAGGGCATCATGTCCCTTTGTATGGAGTATCACCGTCCGCAGCCCCTCCATCGCCTCTTCCAAAAGTCTGTCCTGCAAAAACAGATCTCCGCAGCTATATCCGGTTATACAAAGCTCCGGCAAAACGACCAGCTTCGCCCCTTTCTCATAGCATTCATCCAGCGTGCGGCAGATTTCTGCCGCATTCCATACCGGGTCTGCCACCCGCACCTTCGGCGCTGCGGCTGCTGCTTTTAAAAAACCATCCCTCATGAACTTTCCTCCCTGCTCTCAACAGGTCTATCTTCCTGCTTTTTTCTCCATCGCGCGCAGCGCGTCCACATCAAATACATAGTTTTTCCCACAGAAATGACAATTCACCTCTATCGGCTCGCCTTCTTCTATCATCGAATGAAGCTCCTCTTTGCCGATGGAGATGAGCGCTCTTTCTACCCGTTCGCTGCTGCAGTTACATACAAAACCACACGGCATTTTTTCGGTAATCTCCACATCAAAGCCGTCCAGCACCCGTTTTAACAGCTCTTCCGGTGTAAGCCCCTGGTCCAGAAGCGCCGTCACTGAATTTATCAGGGACAGATTATGCTCCAACCGCACGATAGTTTCTTCTTCCGCAAAAGGCATGAGCTGAATGATAAATCCTCCTGCGCACCGGACAGTATTATTTTTTTCCATCAAAACGCCCAGTCCCACAGAAGACGGTGTCTGCTCTGACGATGCAAAATAATTGGTAAGGTCGTCCCCAATCTCTCCGGTCACCAGCTCTGTCTGCCCTACATAGGGCTCCTTTAATCCCATATCCTTGATGACATTGAGCGTCCCTCTTCCGACTGCGCCGCCCACATCCAGCTTACCCTTCGCGTTCGCAGGCAGTATCACATCCGGCACGTCCGCATAGCCCTTTACCTCGCCCTGGGCGTTTGCCGTCACCGTAAGCCCCCTTACCGGACCGTCGCCTTTGATCTGAAGGGTCAGAAGGTCCTTTTCTCCCTTCAGCATGCTTCCCATCATGACTCCCGCTGTCAGAAGCCGGCCCAGCGCCGCCGTTACCACCGGGCTTGTATTATGCGCCTGTCTCGCCGTTTCCACAATATTCCTTGTTGTTACCGCAAACGCGCGTATTTGCGCGTTTCCTGCCGTTGCTCTTACCATATAATCTGTCATGTTCAACCTCCTGTCTGACGTTTCCATCCTCTTCCCAGCGCGCTGTATGCACTAAAATGTGCTGCACTATACTCTTTTTCCCTGTTCCCGCGCCATCACATATATCCGTTCGCTCTCCTCCCGGACCGGGCCGTGCGTATCCGCATCCATCGCTTCCACAAAGCGCAGCCCCGCCCGTTCTACAAGGTCTTTGATCGTCTGCAGCGTATATCCTTTCTGGAAATGCGTTTCGGTAAATCTGCGAAACATCTCTTTTTCCTGACGCACAAATATCGTCAGGTCGTATTCGTTGATATTGCTCTCTTCATCATAATAATTTTCCCAGATAAAGCTGCAGTCGTCCCGGTTCTCCGCAATCGTGCTGTCGCCTATCACCGTCTGATATTTATAAACCGTATTAAAATCAAAAAGAAACAGCCCGTCCGGGTCCAGATAATTATTTACCAGACAAAACGTTTCCAAAAGCTCCTCTTCTTCCAGCAGATAATTGACAGAGTCGCACAGGCTGATCACAGCCCGCACCGTGCCGTACAATTCAAATTCCCGCATATCCTGCTGCAGATACAAAATATCCAGACCTGATCGCGTCCTTTTTTCCATTGCGATATCCAGCATCCTGTCGGATATATCGACGCCGATCATATCATAGCCCTTTTTTGCAAGGAGTTCCGTCACCGAACCGGTCCCGCAGCCCAGATCGAGCACGAGTCCGTCTTCTATCCCCGCTTCTTTTAGTTTCTTCTCCACAAAATCAGCCCAGGCCTCATAGGGCGTCTCGTCCATAAAACGGTCGTATACCTGAGCAAAATCCTCATACATTTCCATTATTTTCTCCATTATACACATATCCTTCCGGAAATCCGGCCAGCCGTTCCCTTGTCAGGTTCCTGCTTTCACAGCCGTCCTCCCTGCCCTTTAGTTCATCGACTCTGTCATAAACGCTTCTTTCGCCTGCTGTATCTGCACAAGCTCTATAAATTCCTCCAGGCACAGATTCTTTTCCTTCATATATTCTGCCGCTTCTTTTCCTACGTAGCGATAGTGCCACGATTCAAAGGATATCATCGTAATATCTTCCTTTTCCTTTGGATAGCGCAGGATAAAACCGTATTCTGCGGCATGTTCTGCCAGCCATTTTGCCTCTTTTGTATCCGCCTGGGATTCATCCAGACTCTGATGGTTTTTACCGACGATATCCACCGCCAGCCCTGTGTGATGTTCGCTTGCACCGGTCAGCGCAATCTGCTCCTTTGTCTTGAAAAAAGCGTCCTTGTAGCTTAACCCCCTGCGGACAAATTTCGCTATCGACTCATCCATGAGCTGGTCCTGCTTTTTATAATCCCGGTATGACGAGCATATCATCAAATGATGCCCGTCTTTTTTGGCAGCGTCTATCATCGCCTCCAGTTCCCCGCGCATCCTGCGGTCTACTCTCTGCCCGTTATATGTTTTTTCAAGTTCTGCCTCAAAATCCTTCGGGAGCATATGAAGTTCGTTTGTGAGCACATACTTCCAATCGGAAAGATCCACCTCAAACGGGACCTCTTCCATTTTCAAAAGCTCGTTCTCCGCAGCCATCGCAGCCGCTATTCCGGCAGTTTCCTCCAGCTCCTCCTTTTCCACCACCAGTGTCTCTATCTGTTTTTTTGCATTTACCAGTTCTGCGTTTGCCGAAGCCAGCCTGTTTTCCAGCTGCCCGTATGCAACATAAAAGCAACTGGCCAGCGCTCCTGCGATCACCACAAAGCCACCGGCCAGTCCAAATGTCCATTTCTTAAAATCCTGTTTCTTCACTGCTTCACTGCCTTTTCCTTTGTATTTCCTTTATATCTGTTCCAGTATATTCTGAAACGCGCACAGATACAAGGGGATTTTTGAAAATTTCGTTTTTTCTTGACATCTGCTTTATCCGGGATTATAGTTAAAACGAATAAAATACAAAGATGCCAGGGGAGCGATTGCTGAGATTGAATCCGTCAGGATTCTAACCCTCACAACCTGAACCGGATAATACCGGCGGAGGGAGGCAGTTTTTGCGGATTTGCAAAAACAGGCGTTTGATACGCTGTTTTTTCTGTTGTATCCGTAAAGACTAACGGTACCCCTCCTGTGCATTGCAAGGAGGTTTTTTTATGCTTTCATTTTTTGCAATCCCCATTACAGATGAATGGGGCACGACCTATCAGCTCACCACTGCGGGCTATACCGCTCTGGTTCTCGTCATGCTCGCGATACTTCTTCTCGCCTGCTTTATCGGCGGTTCTCTGAAAAAACCGCACTTTTCCACCCGCCAGCTCGTTTTTTCCGCAATGGCGATCGCAGCGGGTACAGTCACCTCGATGATAAAAGTATTTGACATGCCCATGGGCGGCTCCGTTACGCTTCTGTCCATGCTGTTCATCTGCCTCATCGGCTACTGGTACGGACTTGGAGCAGGTCTGATGACAGCCATTTCCTATGGATTTTTACAGCTCATCATTGACCCCTACATCATGAGCATCCCTCAGATGCTGACAGATTACATTTTTGCATTCGGTGCTTTGGGCTTATCCGGTATTTTCTCCAAATCCAAAAACGGACTCATCAAAGGCTATGCGATCGGCGTTCTCGGACGTTACTTCTTCGCCTTTTTATCCGGTATGATCTTTTTTGGAACATACGCTGCCGACTACGGCATGTCCGCTCCCGTATACTCTCTTGTGTACAACGGACTTTACCTGGGTGCGGAAGCGCTTATTACCATTGTTATCCTGATGCTCCCTCCTATGAAAAAAGTGATGGGACAGTTAAAGACACTGGCCGTACAGAACTGATATCTGAAATAAATATGAGGCGATATTTGCTGAAACTGCAGATACCGCCTCTTTTTCTATCTTATATGATTTCTATACTCCACCGGTTCTCATAGCTCTCCCCCGCAGGCAGGTGTACAAGTCCCGGCTGTTCTGCCAGATTTTCAACCACGCCTTTTCGGGACGGCAGCGACGACCACGGCTCGATGCACACATAAGGAGCATCCGCAAAGGGCATGTGCCAGATTCCCAGATAGTCCATCTGCGGATAAGCTACACGCACCGCTCTCGTCCCTTTTGCAGAATGCAGGGTCACGGATTTTGCCATGTCACGCAGTACGATGGCATCCTGATCGAACATATCATGGGAAAGAGGCAGCTTCCCGTCATCCAGTATAAACTCGTTATCCTGTCCGTTTACGAAACAGTCCTCAGAAAATCCCACGCGCACCGGATTTTTATTCCCGTCAAACTGCAGGCAATAATCTTCAAATGACGTTTCCTCTTCCATAGGAACCATAAAACCGGGATGACCGCCCACACCGAAATACATCGTCCGGCTATCCTTATTCTCTACCGCAAACGTCACATGGATCTTATTTTCCGTCAGTTCATAGATCAGCCGGTATGTAAATGCAAACGGATACATTCTCCTCGTTTCCTCGCTGTCGGAAAGTTTCAGCGTCAGTCGTGTATCCGTCTGTTCTTCTGCCTCCAGCTCCGAAAAATTCACAAAGCCGTGGATAGACATTTCATAAGTCTTTCCATCCAGAACATATTTTCCTTCCGTCAGGCGTGCGATATACGGAAACAGATTCAATGCCCTGTCCTGCCAGTACTTCTTATCCCCCTGCCACAGATATTCATGCCCGTCTTTCGTCTGCACGGACCATAATTCTCCGCCTCTGCTGTTCACCTGCACTTTTAACCGTTCATTTTTCAGCGTATATATCATAACATCCTCCCTTTTCCCGAATATTCTGCCGTCTTGCGCCCTTATACGAACGGATTCCAGAACCGGTTCCCATCCGCATAGGTGACCGCCAGCGCTGCCGCCATAAACAGGACAGCAAAGCCCAGCGTCAGATAATCGTTACGTTCCAGTTTTCTTCCCATATACCAGGTACGCTTTTTCTTTTTTCCAAACCCTCTCAGCTCCATCGCGTTACTCACCACATCGATGCGCTCCATACTGGAAAAAATCAGCGGAAAAATGATAGAGCTCATCTTTTTAATACGGTCCCAGAGAGATGTCTTACTGCTCATTTCAATCCCTCTTGCTTCCTGAGCGTGCTTTATCTTTGTAAAATCGGACTGCACATCAGGCACATACCGCAATGCGATCGCGATAGAATAGCCCACATTATAGCTGATACCTATCCGGTTTAAGCTCGCCGCAAATTCGCTCGGATTCGTTGTAACGATAAACAAAAGCACCACCGGCGTTACCGTGAAATATTTCAGCATCACGTTGAACTCATAAAAAAGCTGCTCTTTCGTGATATTATGTCTGCCAAAAAGTTTCACGAGCACTGTTTCCGTCCCATATATCTCCGTACCCTGATTCGGTGAAAATACCCATATCGCTACCAGATTAATGCAAAGAAACAGCAGGATGAACCAGAATACCGTTCCTACCTGTTTCCACTCCACTTTGGATATCGCAAAGATGATCACGCTCAAAACGAGCATCACAAGAAGTACCCTCGTATCATATGTCAGCATTCCGGTCAGTGACCAGAGCAGGAAAAATACCATTTTTGAAACGCCGGAAAGCCGGTGTATCCAGGTATCCTTTGGACTATAGGTCAGAAGTCTGCCCGCCATCGGCTCTCACCTGCCTTTCATAATGAATAAATCTTTCTACAAATCCCGGAGCGTCTTCGATATCGCAGCGCAGTGCCAGATCGTAAAGAGATGTCTTTTTCAGATAAGCCCTGTCCGCCACTGCTTCATTTGTCAGCACATTTGCCGGCGTATCATCCGCAATGAGCTGACCGTCTGCGATGACGATGGCACGGTCGGTATATTCCAGCATCAGGTGCATATCGTGTGTGATCATGATGATCGTAATGCCAAGCGTTTCGTTGAGCTCTTTTAAAAACTCCATGATTTCCGTATAGTGCCGGTAATCCTGCCCCGCCGTCGGCTCATCCAGAATGAGTATCTCAGGATTCATCACGAGGATCGATGCGATCGTAACACGTTTTTTCTGCCCGAAGCTCAACGCCGATACCGGCCAGTTGCGAAACGGATAGAGTCCGCATATCTTCAGCTTCTCGTTGACCCGCTCCTTTACCTCTTCCTCCGGCACGCCGCGCACACGAAGCCCCAGCGCCACTTCATCAAATATCATCGGCTTGGATATCATCTGATTCGGATTCTGCATGACAAGCCCGATAACCTCGCCCCTTTCTTTGATGGATTTTGAGGAAATATCGGATTCATTCAACAGGATCCTTCCCTTATCCGGGTCGATAAATCCGCAGATAAGGTTGGAGAGCGTACTCTTTCCGGCGCCGTTTTTGCCGACGATTGCCAACATCTCGCCCTTTTCTATGCGGAAATCAATATTTGATAAAACCGGATTTCCTGTAATATAGGAGAAATCCAGGTCCAACACCTCCAGCGCCGCATTTTTACGAACCCTGGTTCCGGGAAGTTTCACCTCCTCGAACCATGCCCGCACCTGCTCCCGGTACGGGGCAAGTTCCATCGTCTCCACATGCTGCAAATGGTCCTGAGCCTTCAGCTGACAGCCCGCATGCTTGAGCGCCGTCACATACAGGGGTTCCCGGATACCTTCCCTTTCCAGAATATCAGACGCAAGCAGCTCATCCGGCGTCATATCTGCCGCTACTCTCCCGTCTCCTATCACAACGATACGATCCACATCCCGATAAAGCGCATCTTCCAGACGGTGCTCAATGATTATCACGGTCTTATCCCGCTCCCGGCATATCCGGTCGATCAACTCGATCGCCCGCTTGCCCGTAGCAGGATCGAGGTTTGCTAACGGCTCGTCGAACAGCAGGACGTCTACATCGTCCACTAAAACGCCGGCCATGGAGACCCGCTGCTTCTGCCCGCCGGACAGCTCTGTAGGCGCATGATCCAGAAGCGCTTTGATATCTACCACTTCTGCCACCTCATCCACCAGGCGGAACATTTCATCCTGTGCGACACAGTCATTTTCCAGCGCAAATGCAACGTCTTCCGCTACGGTCAGCCCGATAAACTGCCCGTCCGTATCCTGCAGCACCGTCCCGACAATTTTGGACATGCCGAAAATCCCCGTTTTCGCAGGGTCTTTACCGCCCACAGTGAGCGTTCCGCTGCTTTCCCCGGAGAATGAAAAAGGAACCATTCCGTTGATGCAGTGCACCAGTGTCGATTTTCCCGACCCGGACGGTCCCACGATTAAAACCTTCTCTCCGGGATAGACCTTCAGGTCAATATCCCGGAGCGTAGGCTCAGACTGTGATCGATATTTAAAAGTATAATCTTTAAACTCGATAATAGGAGTCATTTATCAGTCCTCTTTTGAAAGGCTTCCGGATTTTGCGCCGACCTTTGCGTAAGCTGCCAGCAGCAGAGTACCCAGAATGCCGATGATGATTACGTTTGCGATTGTAGCGCCAACGCCCTGTGCAAATACCTTTTTAGCAGGCTCAACGTAGATAAGGATATCCAGAACAGGAGCAACCACTATCCAGGCCACGGCATTTGCGATTACCTGAACAACATTGAACAGGATGATTTCCTTCTTACCAAAGCTGCCTTCTTTTACCCTGTATTTTGCAGCAAACAGGCCGACGATGATACCGAATACCGCATCGGGGAACACCCAGCTCCACCATACGCTTCCGTAAAATACCGCATCACCCAGCGCATGGCCGATCAGACCGATCGCACCGCCTACCACAGGGCCGAATACTGCGGAGAAAAATGCCAGCAGCGCCGCACGGGTCTGCATTGCTGTGTTTGGAATGAATCCCAGCGGAATCTGTACATTGGTCAGCACGATGAACAGCGCCGTACCGATACCGATTGCTACTACATGTTTGATACCGAACTTCTTGTCCATGAGAATCCTCCTCATATGTAAAAATTTTATAAACACAATCTTTACTATATACAATCTGTCGATATTTTTCAATCTTTTTCTGATTTTTCTTTTTTCTGGAATGGCCTATTGAAAATTCTGTTCGTCCCTTTCCCCCTCGTTTGCCTCTTCCATCACGACGCTCATCCCGGCTTTTTGGTCCGTATATCCGACCCGCAGCACCGCCTGCGCCCGGTTTAAGCTCACCTCCGGAACCTTTCCCTTTTCCGTTCCTGCTTTTTCCAAAAGTCCCAGAAGCTCCTCCAAAACCGCTTTCGTCAGATAGCCTCCCCGCCAGTGAAATGTCAGGAGCTTTCCTTTTTTTGCCGCCTGACAGGCGCGTTTGTAGACATCTTCTGTTTTTGTGAAAGACAGCTTTTTTTCCTTATAATAAAAATGCTCCCCATCCGTACACGCTGCCGCCGGAGCGATGAGCGGCTCATGGTCCCGGAATACCGCCTTATCATCCAGATTAAAATAGTCGTAACGCGGCTCCTGCGCGTTTTTGCCGAGCGTATTGTCAAAGGTTGCGTCCAGATGATAATAGTTCCCGCCGATGCGGACGATGTTCCATGTGTGGCGATATTTTATCCCCTTTTCCGGATTGCTGCCGCAAAGGGCTATCATGCACCAGATCCCCAGCTCGTCGCACAGTGCCTTCACCGATTTCGCTATCCCCTCGCACACGCCCACTCCCTGTCCCAGAGGGCCGATGATTTCATGGGAATAGGGCTTCTTTAACTTGTCATACCGGATATTTTCACAGATAAAATCGTGGATGTACTTCTCCTTCTCCCACTCTGTCAGCTCCTTTGCCGGGCGGGCCAGCTTTTCGATCCGCGCCCGCATCGCCTTCTGATGATCCCGTATCTTTGCTTTGTCAAACAGGTATTCCGGCACAAATATCACATTCGGAGAATCCGGATAATATTTCCATGAAAATCCGGATGCCCAGAAAATCTCGGGATGGTCCAGCCTGAGCTGAAAAAATATGTCATACAGCTCTCCTCCCTCCATCCTCGGGACGAGAAAGGAAGGCTCCAGACTGTTCAGTCCTGTCAGGATGGCGCGGTAAGCCGCCTGCCTCGGACGGTCCATTTTGCTGTAATAAAACGGCTCCATTTTAAATCTCTATCTCCTTTTCCAGCGCAAACGAATAGATAAGCTTCTGCTTTACCCGTTTTCCGGTCAGCCTCTCCAGCGCCTCTTCATAATGTTCGAGCTGTACCCGATACCTCTGCACAAGCTCTTCTGCATCGGATACCCGGTCGGTCTTGTAATCCATCAATACCAGCCCGTCTTCCTCTTCAAAAAACACGTCGATGATTCCCTGGATGAGCACCGTTTCTTCTTCCGGGAATGCGCTGTCCATACTGCTCGCCGGAATACCGAGAACAAACGGCTGCTCCCGTACCAGCTTCTTTTTCCGGTCTGCCTCTGCCATCCTCGCCGCAAGCCCGCTTTCTAAAAATGCGCGTATCTTGTATGGATTTATTGCTTCCGCCTCTGAAACGGTCAATTCTCCACTCTCTGCCTTCGCCTTTAAAAGCGTCCGTATCTCCGGAACTGACCAGTTTTCCCCGGCGCCTTTTTGTCCGAATGCAAAAAGCTCCATAAAACGGTGATAAGCGTTTCCGCGCGCCGTACCGCCCGCCTTTTCTTCTGTTTCCTTCATAAATCCCGGCACATATGCATCGACCTCTTCCTCTGCGAACAGCTGACGCCCTTCCTCCAGCTCCTCCCGCATCCCCGCTTTCTTTAATTCGGAAACGGTCGTTTTAACGAACAGCCCCGAAAGGGCTTCATGCGCATACGGTTTATGCAGACGCTCCATGAGCTCCCTTGCCCCGTCGCTTTCCAAAAGTCCCTGCTCGTCCGCGTGCAAAAGCTTCTGACGGCTGTTGCTCCCTGCCGCCTCCCTGCCAAGCTCTTTTTGCAAAAGCTCCTCCTCTTTCTGCACGGCTATCTTTCTCCCGCATGCCTTCCATGCGGGCAGCACGAGGTCTAAAAAGCTGCCCGCCTCCTGCATCCGAACCGGGGAAAATCCTGTATCCGCAGCCCAAGCAGAGCATCCCTCTGCCGATATCTCTTCTTCTGCTTTTTCCGCTTTCATCGTTCCGGTCAGTATCAGCTTTTCCTCCGCACGGGTCAGCGCCACATACAACACACGCAGCTCCTCTCCCAGACTGTCCGTGGAAAGCTTTTTCGCCAGCAAATTTTTTTTCAGCGTGCTGCGGCGGACCCTCGCCCGATCGTCCACCCAGTCTGCTGCCAGCCCCATATCCATGTCCATCAGCACAGGCTGGGCGCTTTCCTGTCGGTTGAACCGCTTCGACAGTCCCGATACAAAGCAGATAGGGAACTCCAGTCCCTTGCTTTTGTGGATACTCATAATACGCACCACATCTGCATTTTCATCCGCTCCGCCCGTCTCGCCATAATCGATATCATACTTTTCCAGCTGCTCCATGTAACAGATAAAATGAAACAGCCCGGAATAGCTCGTTTTTTCAAAACTTTCCGCCCGCGCCAGCAGCATTTCCACGTTGATACGCCGCTGCGCGCCTCCCGGAAGCGCGCTGACCGTATACAGATATCCGGTTTCTTCCAGAAATTCCTCCATCAGCCTGTGTATCGGCAAGTACACCGCCCGGCTGCGGAAGCGGTTTAAAAATTCCAGAAAGCCCCGGCACTTTTCGCCCAGCGCCCCGTCTCCCGCCAGATATCCCGGCTCCGGTCTTTCTGCCCGCGCTGCCGTCTTCATGCAGTCATAAAGCCTGAGCTTCCCGGTCTGGTCCATTGCCCTCAGGCTTGCCAGCTCCTCGTCCGAAAAACCGGCCACCGGGGATTTCAGCACGCCAAATAACGGGATATCCTGCAGCGGATTGTTCAGCACCCGCAAAAAATTGAGCACCGTCTGTACCTCCGTTGCCGCAAAATATCCTGTTTTTGACGTCACGAACACCGGAACGCCGTTTTCTTCCAGCACCTTTTTGAATTCCTCGTCCCAGTTCGAGGTCGTCCGCAAAAGTATCACGATATCCTGATACCGCGCTGCGCGCAGCTGTCCCGTCTCGCTGTCCCTCACCGGGAATCTCCCGACCAGCTCTCTTATGCGTCCCGCTATGAGGCGCGCTTCCAGACGCTTCGGGTCTTCTCCGCCATCCTCTGCGGCCCCTATCAAAAGCTCCGGCTCATAAAGTTCCTCCGTCTCTTCCGGGAACACCGCCGCCGGATAAAGCGCCGCATCCGCATCGTATTCCACACCGCCCAGCTCCCGGTGCATCAGCTGCAAAAACAGCCCGTTCACACAATCGGTCACCTGATGCCGGCTTCTGAAATTCTGCTTTAAATCCACCCGGATACAGTCCGACGACTCTTTCTGATAGGTATCGAACTTTTCCATGAAAAGCTCCGGTCTTGCCAGACGGAACTTATAAATGCTCTGCTTCACATCCCCGACCATAAAACGGTTGAACCGCCCCTCGTCTTCCCCTGAAATGCTTTGCAGAAGATATTCCTGCACCAGATTGGAATCCTGATACTCGTCAATCAATATCTCGTCAAATTCATTTCTGTATTCCAAAGCTGTGGAAGACGGTACGATACTCCCATCCTCCTGCACGCGCAACAGGATACGCAGCGCCATATGCTCCATATCCCCGAAATCCAGCAGGTTTTTTTCCCGCTTTTTTTCATCGAGGCGTTCCCGGAACAAAATCGTCATCCGCACCAGCTCCTCCAGCGCGGCGTCCACCTTCTGACAATCCTCCAGCCAGCTTTCCGGCGTCCCGCAAAAATATTTTTCGGATACTGATGCCAGCAGGTCTTTTACCCTCTGACGCATTTTTTTAACAGCTTCCCGTTTTTCAACAGAAACCGAATCGTCCTTTTTGGCACGCAGCGCCGCATGGGAAAGCCCTGAGAACCCGTTTGCCAACGCCTCAAAATCTTCTTTTGCGCGGCTTTTTTTTGCTTTTTCATACAGCAAAAAAAGCCTTTCCGTCAGCTCCCTGTCGCTCTCCAGTGCCGTCCCGTAAAAATACGGTCCGTCCGGCTCATCGCAGATTTTCAGCGCCCGGTCCAGCTCCATAGCGCAATCCTTTAAAATCCCGCCTATCTCCTTTGCCAGAAGCCCAAACCACTCCTGCCCTGTAAAGGTCTCCCAATCCGTCTGCGCATAATCCTTCTGATGCCTTGTAAGCCATTGCTCCGGGAACGGATAACTCATAGAAAAATCATACAGCCTTTCTATCAGCTCCTCCAGCCGTTTTTCTCTGCCGTCATAAGCAAAATATTCCACACAGTCTATAAATTCCTTCCGCTCCCGGGCAAACTGCTCCTCCAAAAGCTCCTTTAGCACGTCCTGCCGTAAAAGCCGCATCTCACCTTCGTCCGCAGTCCGAAAATCCGGGTCCAGGCCGATGTCGTTAAAATGATTTTTTATCAGATACAGACAAAAGCTGTGAATCGTCGTTATCTTTGCGTGATGGATGAGTGTGAGCTGCTTTTTTAAATGCTCGTTTTCCGGCTCCGCCTCCGAACGCTCCGTCAGCGCCTTCGTTATCCTCTCACGCATCTGCGCCGCCGCCGCATTCGTAAACGTCACGACCAGCAGCCTGTCGATATCTGTCTCATGCGCCGGGTCGCATACCAGCTCCACGATGCGCTGGACGAGCACCGCCGTTTTGCCCGATCCCGCCGCAGCTGATACCAAAATATTGCATTTGCGTAAATCTATGACCCTCTGCTGGTCAGGCGTGAACTTCATCGCCATCCGCCGTCTCCTTTCTGATACGCATAAGCGCCTCCTCGTCCTTTAGATTTTCCAGCTCCCGCATGATAAAACCGTCTATCTTTTTGTCAAATCCGCATATCTTCTGATAAGCGCAGAAATCGCAGGCGCTCTTATTTCCCTGTTCATAAGGATTCAGCGCGATATTCCCGTTTAATATCTGCCGCCCCGCCTGCCGTATCTTTTTATCCACAAACGCCGACACCGTTTTAAAGTCCGCCTCCTCCAAAACGCTCGAACGCGCCGAAAAGCTTCCGTCCTTTTTTCGTTCCAGAGGAACTACGTCGGACCTGCCGCAAAGCCCGCTGTCTAATCCCTCCACCACATCCTCGCGCGCATTCACAACGCCCGTGGCGCGCAGAGCGCGAAGTATCTGACGGTTTATCTCTTCCGGGTCTGCATCCTTCTCCGGCATTTCCACCATCGGGTCCTGTACCCGGTAATAGAGCATCGCCGCAGGAACTATCTCCTTTTCCGGGTGCTTTTTCCCTGCTATCTCCATCGCCGCATTCATATATACCACGAGCTGAAGCTGCAGCCCGTAATACAGCGCCGCCAGCGAAAATTCCCTGCTGCCGGATTTATAATCCATGACCTTGACGTATACCCGCCCGGAATCCTCGCGGACGTCCATCCGGTCTATCCGCCCGCGCAGACGCATTTTTTCCTGCTCCGACAAAGCGATGTTGACCGCATCCAGCTCTTCCAGCACGGAAAAGGATACCTCGAACTGCTCCGGTACAAAGCTCCCTTTTTTGAGCTGATACTGCATCGCCGTTACCGTGCGCTTCAGTATCCGCTTTATCCTCCGTACCATATAGGCGTTCCTCGCGCTGTCAAACAGCACCGTATTATGGTAGGTGACAGCATAGGCGTCCACTGCCTCCTCTACCAGCCGCTCCCCTTCCTCTTTGGAAAAATCAAACCAGCTCCTGCCGATTTCCTTTAATTTATCCGCAAAAATCTCCAGCACGCCATGAAAGATATTGCCCAGATCTACCGCTTCAAAGGAAAATTCCTCCTGCTCCTTTAACTTCATGCCGTATTTCAGAAAATGAGCATAGGCGCAGGCCGCAAACTGTTCCAGACGGCTCACGCTGCCCGACAGGGTCTGCCCGTAAAGCGCTGCTGCCACCGCCTTTTTCAGGGAAGGCTCCTGATATGCAAAAAATGCTGTATCCGTCAGCTTTCCCGTCCAAACACCGTACAGCTCGTCCTTTTGATAAATCTGATATAACGTCAGGAATTCCTTCTCCTGCTCCTTATCCAAAAGTCCGTCGGCAAATTCCCTGAGTCCCGCCGCCAGATATTCCCGTCCGTCGCGCAAAGACTGTACCTGCGAAAGCTTCCCGTCCATCTCCGGACGCTCTGGCGCAAGTCCCGGAAAAAGCCGCTGCATATGCCCTATCAGAAAGCTCGGCCGAAGCGCCTTTCCCGTCTGGTCCATCCGCGCCCACGACAGCACGAGCTCACAGGAGGGCTTTGTCATATTCAGATACAGATACAGCCTCTGAATATACATCTGCTGGCGCGGGGAAGGCGCCAGCTCCTGTCCCGATCCCGTCAGAAATTCCCGCTCCAGGTCCGAGATAATGCCGCCCTTTCCGGAATTTCTCGGAATGTTTCCATCATTCACCCCCGCAAAAAAAAGCGCCTTTACCTGCTTTAAACGCGTCCTCTCCATATCGCCCGCCACGACCCTGTCTACCTCCTGCGGGATGGTGCCGACCTGCAGCTCTTCAAATCCGGCTTCCAGTATCCGCAAAAATTCTTCCGGCTTTGCAGGCTCGTCCCCTATCAGGTTCACGATCTGGTCCAGAAGGTCCATGACAAGACGGTAAATCTGCGCGTATTCCCGCTCTCGCACCCGGTCTCCTTCTTTGGCGAACTGAAGCTCAAAGCCTTTGAGCTTTTGCTGCACCTGATTTTGGACGATAAATCCATACAGCCCCCGTGCAAACTCCCTTGTCTGCCTGTAATTCCCATATAAAGGAGCCAGCTGCTCCACAAGCCGCTGCCGCAGTCCGTTTAATTCCTCCAGCTCTGCTGCCGGCTCGACCATCGTTTCCGACGGATATACAAAAATTGTCTCCCATTTTTTCCGCCCGCGTATCCCCAGCGCGCGCACATAAACCTCCAGACGATCCGTCTCCTCCGGCGTAAAATCCGCCAGGCCGCTGCGCAGATAGTGGAATACCGATTCGTAGCTGTAATTTTTTACCCGCACCTGAAGCGCGCTCTTGATATATTCGATGAACGGATTGAGCGTCACGCCCCGGGTCTGATCCAGATAGACCGGGATACCGTAGGCTGCAAATTCCTGCTCGATACAGCCCGCATACGCCTCATAATCCCCGCATATCACCGCAATATCCCTGTAACAATAGTTCTTTTCATTGATAAGACGCCGGATGGCAATACATATCTGACGGACCTCCTCCCGCTGGGTCGACGCTTCAAAAAGCCGGATACTCCCGTTTCTCTTTCCCTTGTACGGGCGGACCGGATAGCGAAGGAGATTTTTTTCCAGATGGGAAAGCTCGGGGCTGTCTAAAAACCGTGGCGGTACCTCTGGCGTCAGGCAGATACTTTCTTCAATTTCCGTTTCTGCCTCTCGTGCGATTCCGGCAAGAGACTGCATCGTTTTTTTACTCAGCGCAAACAGCTCCTGCTCTGCGACCTCAGTAAATACCTCCGTATCAGAATCCATAGTCACTGTCACCATTACCTCCCGGGCACACTTGAGAAGCTGCCCGATGACCTTATTCTGCACCGGCGTAAATCCCGTGAAACCGTCAAATACAATAATGCTGTCTTTTACGAGCTTTGAGGCGGGAATAAGGGACGCCAGCACTTCTAAAGATTCCTCTGTCGTCAGATACTTTTCCCGGATAAACTCCCAGAAACCCTCATACACAGTACGCAGATCCTTCAGCTTGTGATAGAGCTGCCCCCGCTTTTGGGAAAACGACACCAGACCGTCCAGCTCCTGTAAGCCCACGCCATACTGCATGAACTCGGAAATAGCGGATTTTACCTCATGGATATAACCCGTCCGGCTCAGATTTCCGCCAAGCACAGGAAGCTTTTCCTGCATCCCTGCCGCCACGCGCCGGATAATGAGGCTCTTTCCCGTATCGTCCAGCATCGGCATTTCCATGCCGCCCTTCTCCTCAAATATGCGGTGCGTCAAACGTCCAAAGCTGAGCACGTCAATGTTCATGATGCCCTTTTTGTCGTGCATCGTCACAAGATCGAGCTGGGTCTGCATCGTAAACTGATCCGGCACGATGATAAGAAAACGCCCGGACGGCTCTTTTTTTGAACGGGCAATGATGTCTTTATATACATAGGTACTTTTTCCTGAACCGGACGGACCGGTAACAAATCTCAATGACATGGCAGTTTCCTTTGCTTTCTTTTCCGAAGCTGTTATATTTTCTGATGTCATTTTACTATAGGCGGATGGGGTTTGCAAGAAAAGGGAGCACTCCGCTGAATTGATATAACTCAAAAGCGGACAGCTCTGATCTTTCGCTGTCCGCTTCTTCAAATCTTCTATTTACAAAGCTTCCCCTCAGTTGATACCAAACCTTCTTTTTCCATATCGCTGTAGCGCATCCGCACCCGGATACCCTGACTGTAATTTCCAAACCCATGCCCGAACAGCGTCATCCCGCCTACATGCGCCGCATCGTCGCGCACCTCCATGCGGAAGCGTATCGGACTTTTATAATCCAGGTCAAACTGTTCCAGTGAAACATCTGAGATCTTCAACCCGTCGATAAAGGTTCCCTTCCTGTTTATCACGAGCATCTTTAACAGTCCGTATTGATTCCAGTTTGCAAACCACCAGTCCGGCGTAAACAGCCCATGTACATCCCCGAAATCACCGGGCGATGTCCACATTCCGATCGGTACATCATTTAAGGAAAAGGTGATATCCGAAGGCCAGTCATTGTTGACGCCCGGCGCCTCGCTGGAAATCTCCATGGAAAACGTTATCTCATCTATCTTCTGCATTGCCGGCAGCACATTCGGTACAAGATATTCCACATACCCTTTTGTGAACCACAGCACGCTCGCATTTATCCTGTCAGGATGTGCAAAATAGCGGGGATCGTCTACCTCTCCGATGAGATTTTTCGTGGTGGAAATCCCGCAGGTCGGATACACATTATACGAAGAATACTGTCCAACCGGTATCTCTGCTTCATAAACGCCCACATCGCTGCTCTCCTCCGGTACGATATCTACCAGTATCCGCTCCTGCCTGACGCTGCACATCTTCTGGTTGCCGTGGCCGACCGCATCGCCTGTCACCTTTATCAGCCCTACGTCCTCCATCTTCTTGATATGACTCGTCAGCGCACCGTTCGTGATGTTTAAGCTGGATGCTATCTCGTTCATATTCATTTCTTTATTCCGCAAAAGCAGCTTGATGATATTGATCCTGACATCGGAGCCAAGCGCCTTAAACAGCTCCACTCCGTCTTCCAGATTTTTAATGTACAGCATCTGTCTCCCCTTCTTTTCCCGACTGTTTTTACTTATTCTAAAATGATTATAAGCACTGCCTGACCAGCCCGCAACTGTTTTTTCTCTTCCGTCACCATCTCTTGTATGGGCATTTATTCTTTTTTACCGCCGCTCTCAGCTCCACATAGCAGCCGCACGCCAGACACGTCCCCGCCTCCAGATAATCGCAAGCCTTACATGCTTCCAGCCGCTTTTCATAAATTGCCTGCGCGGTCCTTATATCTGCATCCAAAAGCTCGATATAATGATGGAGCTGTCTCATATAGGCTTCCTCATCCATCTCCCGCAGCAGGCATTTTAAGCATCGCGGCGTTTCCTTTGCCGCTTCCATATATCCGTCCCTCTCAGCGCAGGCGCAGGCTCACCACGCTGCACGCAGGTATTGTAAAGGATGCACCGCGCTCCGTCAGCATCACGCCGTCAAAGTCCTCTTCTTTCACCACATCCGGCTCCTCAAAGGTGTTTTTTGCATGCATTTCGTTCGTCAGTATCCTTGCCTCCGCGCTTTCCGGCTTTTTCTCCATAAATATCAAATCCACCGGATAGCTCTTTTCCACAGACATGTTCGCGATCGTCACGATAACGGTCCCGTCCTCCTGCATGGAAACCGATTCCTGCAGGGCAGGCACGCTGCTCTCTCCCGCTCCTGCCGTTTCCGTTCCGGCAAGCTCACTGTCCAAAAGCTGTGCGCCCTGATGATGTCTGTACATATGGAATACATGATAAGTAGGCGTCAGTATCATCTTGTCGCCCTCTGTCAGCACTACAGACTGGAGCACGTTTACCATCTGAGCGATGCACGCCAGCTTCACGCGATCACAGTGCCTGTTGAAAATGTTCAGACTCACCGCCGCAACCAGCGCGTCGCGCATCGTACTCTGCTGATATAAAAATCCCGGATTCGTCCCCGGCTCCACATCAAACCAGCATCCCCATTCATCCACCATCAGACCTATCTTCTTTTCCGGGTCAAACTCGTCCATGATACGGCTGTGCATATTGATGAGCTCCTCGATATAGAGTGCCTTTTCCATCGTAAGGTACCATGTCTTTTCATCAAAATCCGTAGCGCTTCCCTTTTTGTCCCATCCGCCCGGATGTACATAATAATGAAGGGAGAGTCCGTCCATAAACCCGTGCGCCGACGGATTATTCGGGCTTGCATAACAGGTATCCAGCACCTTTTTCGTCCAGTTGGTATCGTCCACATTCGGCCCGCCGCAGATTTTTTGGATGGGAGCCGCCGAATCATAATGGCGTACATAGGTCTGATAACGACGGTACAGGTTCGCATAATATTCGGGCGTCATATTGCCGCCGCATCCCCAGTTTTCATTTCCGACGCCGAAATAATCCACCTTCCACGGCTTTTCATGACCGTTTTCCTTCCGCAGCTGAGCCATCGGGGAAACGCCGTCAAAGGTCATATATTCCACCCATTCGGACATCTCCTGCACCGTGCCGCTCCCCACATTTCCGTTGACATAGGTCTTGCAGCCGAGCTGCTCGCACAGCTCAAAAAATTCATGTGTGCCAAAGCTGTTGTCTTCTACCACGCCGCCCCAATGGGTATTTATCATGCGCTTTCTCGTCTCTTTCGGGCCGATGCCGTCTTTCCAGTGATACTCGTCCGCAAAACAGCCGCCGGGCCAGCGCAGTACCGGTATCTGCATCTCTTTGAGCGCCTCGACCACGTCCGTCCTCATACCGTTCTTATTCGGGATGCCCGAATCCTCTTTCACATACAGACCTTCATAGATACATCTCCCCAGATGCTCGGAAAAATGCCCGTAGATTTCCGGCTCTATCCTGCCCTTTTTCTTCTTTTCATTGATATAAAGTGTCGCCATTGCCTGTAACCTCCCTGAAACCCTCTCTGTCTTTATCTGTTCTCCTGCCCGTAATAGGCGTTCGCCCCGTGCTTGCGGTAATAATGCTTATCCTGCAGCGCCTGCGGAGCCGCTTCCACCTTTGGATTTATCAGCTCTGTGCGGTATGCCATTTTTGCAACCTCTTCCAAAACGACCGCATTGTGTACCGCTTCCTTCGCGTCCTTTCCCCATGCGAAGGGGCCGTGGTTTTTGCATAATACCGCCGGCACAGCCATCGGGTCCTTCTGAAGCCGTGCAAATTCGTTCACGATCAGATGCCCTGTATTTTCTTCATAGGCGTCTTCTATCTCCTCTGCCGTCAGACAGCGCAGACACGGGATCTCCCCGTAAATATAATCCGCATGGGTTGTGCCGTAGCACGGGATGCTCCTGCCCGCCTGAGCCCAGCTCGTCGCATAAGAAGAATGGGTATGTACGATACCGCCTATCTCAGGAAACGCCTTATACAGCTCGATATGAGTAGCCGTATCCGAAGAGGGCTTATAGCTGCCTTCTATTTTATTTCCCTCCAAATCCATCACGACCATATCCTCCGGCGTGAGCTTGTCATAATCCACTCCACTGGGCTTGATGACAAAAAGTCCCGACTCCCTGTCTATCCCGCTCACGTTTCCCCATGTAAAAGTCACGAGGCCATGCCTGGGCAGCTCCATATTCGCCTCATAAACTTTCTTTTTCAGTGCTTCCAGCATCTTTTTATCCCTCCGCTATCTCAGCGCTTCCACCGCCGCCTTCTGCGCGGCAAGACACGCCGTATATTTTTTCGTGTATGCATCGAATCCTGCCACGTCTTCGCTGTCCGGCTCCATCGTTTCCGCCTTCATCCCGGCAAACACCTCTTTTTCCAGATATTCGTCAAGACTCTGCCCTTTTGTTCCGTTCTTCATATACGCCGCCAGGAGCGCGATGCCCCAGGCGCCGCCCTCGCCCGCCGTCTCCATGACGGAAATAGGCGCGTTCATCGCCGCCGCCAGAATACTCTGCCCGACTCCCTTTGTCTTGAACAGACCGCCGTGTCCGGTAATGGACTCAATTTTCACATCTTCTTTTTTCAGTAGGATGTCCAGACCTATTTTCAAGGATGCAAGAGAAGCGTAAAGATGCGTCCTCATAAAATTTGCCAGACTCATATGGCTGTCCGGATAGCGCACAAACATCGGTCTGCCCTCTTCCAGTCCTGTCACGGGTTCCCCTGAAAAATAGTTATATGCGATCAGGCCGCCGCAGTCCTTCTCTCCTTCCAGCGCCTTGTTGTAAAGCACGGAAAACAGGCGGTTCATATCCACATCCACGCCGAAGCTCTCCGCAAATTCTTTAAACAGATTTACCCATGCGTTCAGATCTGACGTGCAGTTGTTGCAATGTACCATTGCCACCGGGTCTCCTGCCGGCGTCGTCACCATATCTATTTCCGAATATCTTGCGGAGAGTGCCTTTTCCAGTACGATCATCGCAAATACGCTCGTCCCTGCGGAAACATTTCCTGTACGCTGTGCCACGCTCTTTGTCGCGACCATTCCCGTTCCCGCGTCTCCCTCGGGAGGACACAGCGGGATACCCGCCTGAAGCTTTCCTGATACGTCCAGAAGTCTTGCGCCCTCTTCAGTCAGCGTACCGGCACTCTGACCTGCCGTGAGCACCTTCGGCAGGATATCGCGTATTTTCCATTCAAATCCCTTTTCAGCGACCAGACCGTCAAATTTATCCAGCATCGCTGCATCATAGTCCATCTTTTCGGAATCGATAGGAAACATTCCTGACGCTTCTCCGATTCCTGCCGTCCTCTTTCCTGTCAGCTTCCACTGGATGTAGCATGCCAGCGTGCTCAGATAATCTATCTTCGCCACATGCTCTTCTCCATTCAAAACAGCCTGATACAGATGGGCGATGCTCCAGCGCTGGGGCACATTAAAGTCAAATGTCTCCGACAAAATCTCCGCCGCTTGTGCCGTTATCGTATTTCTCCACGTCCGAAACGGCACGAGCAGATTTCCTTCCCTGTCAAACGCCATGTAACCGTGCATCATGCCTGAAAATCCGATGGCGGAAAGCATTGTCAGCTCCGTCCCATACTTTTCCTTCACATCTGCCGCAAGCTTTGCATAGCAGTCCTGCAAGCCGCTCCATATATCGTCCAGAGTATACGTCCAGATACCGTTCTCCAGACGGTTTTCCCATTCGTGGTCGCCGGACGCCACCGGAGTATGGGTCTCGTCTATCAGGACCGCCTTGATACGCGTAGAACCAAACTCTATCCCTAATACCGCCCTGCCGTTTTTGATACAGTCAATAATCCTTTCCTGAACCATCATTTCCTCCATTTCTGTTGCTCTAATCCTTTTCCTTCCGCGCCTGCCAGCGTCCGTCTCAACGGAATGCCGCCGCGTTCCACCGCATTTCATTTTTCAGACTGCGTATCGTCGTGTCATTATCTATCACGACGGTCTCGATGCCCATCGCATCTGCCCAGTCGACCATCTGCTCCGTCGTCAAATCATAGGAGAACGCCGTATGATGCGCGCCTCCCGCCAATATCCAGCTTTCCGCGCCTACCGTCAGGTTCGGTCTGGGTGTCCAGAAATTCGTCGCCACCGGAAGCTTCGGCATCGGTTTTTCCGCTTTTTTGCAGTCTACCTCATTGATGATCAGGCGGAAGCGGTTTCCAAGGTCGATAAGCGATGTGGCGATTCCCGCTCCTTCTTTTGAAGTAAATACAAGCCTTGCCGGGTCTTCCCGATTTCCCATAGACAAAGGACATACCTTGATGCCGATAGGGCCGTCCGCGATGGTCGGGCATACCTCCAGCATGTGCGCCTGCAGTATCCCCTCTTTTCCGGGAACAAGATTATATGTATAGTCCTCCAGGAAAGAAGTTCCCTTCGCATCCTTTACGCCCTCGGTCATTATCTTCATCAGGCGTACCATCGCCGCCGTTTTCCAGTCGCCTTCCGCGCCGAAGCCATATCCCTTTTCCATCAGACGCTGGATTGCAAGTCCCGGAAGCTGCTTTAAGGAACCGAGGTCGCCAAAATGCGTCACGATCGCCTGATAATCTTTTTCCTGCAAAAATCTTTCAAAGCCTATCTCTATGCCCGCCTGGACAGCCACATGACGGCGGAACTCTTCTACATCCCTGCCCTCGTCGATGATATCGTATTTATCATAGTATTCTTCCACCAGAGCATCGATATCGCCCTGCTTTACATCATTTACATAATCTGCTATTTCGTTGACCGGATAGGCATCTATCTCCCAGCCAAACCTCATCTGCGCTTCTACCTTGTCGCCTTCCGTCACGGCGACATTTCTCATATTGTCCGCCACTCTTACAACGCGGATATGGCTGGATTCCATGATGCCGACGGCCGTTCTCATCCAGTCACCAAGACGCTTTATCACCTTTTCATCATTCCAGTGACCCATGATGACCTTGCGCTCGATACCCATGCGGGTCACGATATGCCCGTATTCCCGGTCGCCGTGAGCAGACTGGTTCTCATTCATGAAATCCATGTCGATCGTATCATAGGGAATTTCCTGATTGAACTGCGTATGCAGATGGCAGAGCGGCTTGCGGTATTCCTGAAGTCCCAAAATCCATGACTTTGCCGGCGAAAACGTATGCATCCATGTGATCACGCCCGCGCACTCCTCATCCGCATTCGCCTCATTGAATAAACGGCGTATCACCTCGTTTGTGATGAGTGTCGGCTTCCACACTACTTCATAGGGAAGCAGCCCTGATCTGTTCAGCTCCTCCACGATGATGCGGGAATGCTGCGCCACCTTTTCAAGACACTCGTCCCCGTACAAGTCCTGTGAACCGGTAGCAAACCAGAATTTATAATTTTTCATAAAAAGTAACCCCTTTCTCCCCAAAGCTTTATCTCTTTGGATAAATGCCTGTTTTATCAGCATTTTCTTAAATTTATAGTAGAATATCAGCCTACGTTTGTCAATATATATGTAAAGTATTTCTTTTTTTTCTAAAATATTTTGAAGCGGCCCGGATTTTTCCAGACCGCTCCATAAAAGTTTCGCTATATCATCCCATAGCACCTGTGACAGTCGGAAGAATGAACTATTATTCATCATAGCAGAAAAATATGACTGCTTCGTAACAAAAATACGGGAGAGAACACACAGTTCTCTCCCGCCTTTTTGTCTGTTATTATTTTGCCGACGCTCTCAGATTGCCACGATAACGCCGCCGTCATTGGCATACATGGTGCTGACGCCCGCCGTATCCATGATGAGTACATCCTTTACCCGTATCCTGTCCGTTATCATCCTGCAGATGCGCTCTGCCCGATCACTGTTATTGCAATGCGATATCATCAGGACCTTCTTCTCCGGCTCAGCCGTATTTTTCACGACCGTCTCCGCCAGCTTCTGCAACGCCTTCTTGATGCCTATTCCCTGACCTATTTGCTCAATCGTACCTTCCCTCGTCCCCGCCATCACAGGCTTGATGCTCAGTGTGGATGCGACCAGAGCCTTTACGCCGGTAAGCCTGCCGTTTTTACGGAGCGTCTCCAGATTATCGAGCACAAAATAAGTCCCCATCCCCCTGCGGAACTCCTCGAGCAGTACAACGACTGCTTCAAACGCAAGCCCCTGCTCCTCCAGTTCCATCGCCTTTAATGCGAGCTGTGTCTCGCCGCAGGACGCTGAACAGGAATCCAGCACATATATGTTCTTCTCACCATGTGTCTCTTCATACAGTGTTTTTCCAAGCATTGCACTGTTGTAGCTGCCGCTTAAGTTTGCAGACAGCGTGATAACATAGACATTCTCCGCCTCCGTCTCATAAGCGTTCATATAACGCTCCGGAGAAGGGCATGAAGACCGGGGACATTCGGGGCACTGAGCCACCTTTTTCAAAAAATCATGCTGATCAAATGTCTCGTCGTCCCATATCCGCTCTTCTCCCACCTCGAGCCCCAGCGGTACGATTTCAAAACGAGGGTCTTTTTTTAAGTATTCCGGCAATTCACAGCAGCTGTCCACAACAATTTTATAACTCATGAAGGTCCTCCAGATTTCACCACATTTCGATCTAGTTTTCATTACTACATATAATAGCATGCTTTATCCGCTATTGTAAAGACTATTTGCTATTTTCCTCTAATCTGGTATACTGAAATATGTTGCAGACCACTTTTACATAAGGAGATGACATGACTGCTTTTCATATCACCGAACTGAAAAAATTCATGGCGGGCTTTCTCGCCGGAGACTGCTTTGATTCCTTTTTGCTGGAAGAGGCTTTTGTCGAAACAGCCGTCACCTATCATATAGACGGACACGTAAACGCCGCCTTTTTTGCACAGGATGGGGAGGATGGCTGCCCCGGCAGCTTCATCCCGTGGAAGACTGTGCGCTCTGTCGCCTTTGATATGATAAAGGGCAGACGCACCCCGTCCCGTTTCAAATTCGTCCTGCATCTGATGCCTGAATACATCCCCGGCGTCATGAAGGGCGCAGACCCTTCCCTTTTGCCGGAGCAGGTCAGCGCGCTCGTGCTCACAGTCAGCTATGACGGCTCTTCCATCCGTCTCGTGACAGGCACAGCCTTTTCCTCCTTTGTCATGGACAAAACGCTGGACGCGCAGTGGGACAAAACGATGCGGCACTTTCTGTCCAAAAAAGACATCGCATATACCGAATGACCCTATCCCTTATTTTTTCATCTTGGGATTAAAAACCAGGCTCGCCAGATACCCGAATATCAGCGCCGCGCTTGTTCCGACCGCCCCCGCTTTCAGACCGCCTGCAAACAGTCCCATAAAGCCCTGTTCATCTACCGCCTCTTTTACCCCTTTCATCAGTACGTTTCCAAAGCCTAAGAGCGGAACTCCCGCCCCTGCCCCGGCATACTCCTGAAAAGGCTCATACAGCCCCAAAAAACTCAATGCAGCTCCGCTGCACACCAGCAATACCATAATTCTCCCGGGCATCAGCTTCGTCTTTTCCATAAGGATTTGTACAAGCGCACATATCAGCCCGCCCACCCAGAATGCATTTACATAATCCATCACGTTCCCTCCTGTTCGAAATGCTCTCTGTTAGGATGCCTCCTGTGCGCTGTTTTATACCCCACACCGCAATACGGCTTACTGTCCGAAAACCTCCGCGTCTACTGTCGTAAGCATATCCCCGTATAAGATACCGTCATAATAGTCCAAAAGGAGCTTCACCACCCCTCCGTAAACATCCATTCCTTCCTTTACCCCGTTTATCTTTAAAGATGCCGTTGTCGCTGCCCTCGATACCTTTCTGGCAGTCTGAGTGCTCACCACCGCCTTTTGTTCCACCTCCTGCCATGCCTGCTTTGTCAAAAACACATTATCCCGATATACAAGCTCCGATATCTGAGGATGCTTTCCATATTCTTTTTTATTATTTCCAATGGATTTTTTAAATTCCCGCTCCACATAGTCTATCACCCCGAGATAGCCGCTGTAGCGGAACATTTCATCGTCAGAGCTGACACATGCCAGATACCCTATCAGATTCGCTTCGTCCTCCTGGATAAAGCCTTTTAGATGGGCGAATTCATGACAGATCGTGTTCGGTTTATTTGCCACATACATCGTTTCGTTATAATTCGCTTCCATGGAAAACGGGAAATAATACCCCTTCATATACGTCTGACTCAAAAGTCCTGAAAAATAGATTTCCTTCGGCTCCGGGTAATATCCCTTCAGTCGCTCATATTCCTCCCCCATAGACCGCATCGCCTCCGCAGCCGTCTCATTCATATCCGCTTCATAGATAAGCCACCCCTCTTCATCCCTCGGGAGCCGTCCTGCCAGCTCGTTCGCATTTACAACGATATAATCTCTCAGCGCCGCCAGTTCTTTTTTGGAATATCCGTTCACCCGGACCGCCTCCATATACCTGTCCTCAAATGCGGCAGAATGATATAAAAGAAAACAATTGCAAGTCATCACCCAGAAAAGTGCCAGACCTCCCCAGCAAAGCACACTCCTCATTCCTGCAAACAGACGCACCGACCAGCTTTTTTTCACAGTCAGGCGCAGCGCCGCAGACAGCACAAACAACGCTGCAAAGCACAGACCTGCCACGATCATCCATTCTCCCAGGCTGAACGGAAACAACGACGTCACCCGGGAAGAGATGCTGCTCCATGCAGGAAATATCTTTTCCACATAAAAATCACAGAACCGACTGCTTTTCCACGCTGCTAAATTCAGCAAAAGCGCTGTACACATCAATGCCGCCCATATTTTCTTCTTCATACGCACGTCCCCCAATGGTGCTCAACGTCAACGGTTTCCATACTTTCAGTATATCCCCTTTTTAACGCCGCCCATTGAACAGACTGTTAATCTTTATGAACGTTCTGTAACCCCGGTATCTATATCTTACGCCCCGACAGCTCATCCAGAGAACATTCCAGCGCCGCCGCTATCTGCCATACGCTTACAAACGACGGCCTTACTATCTTGCCGCCCAAAAGCTTCTTTACTGTTTCATAAGGAAGCTCCGCCTGATCCGCCAGCATCTTCTTCGACCAGTCCCGCCATCCTTTATCTCCTTTATGCGAAACGGTCAGGGAATGTATATCTTCCCTGACCGTTTCTGATGATAAGCAGCGCGCCCTGCGCTGTACGAGCCGTATTTGTTTTGAATATAAAAAGTATGCCCGGCACACATTCGTGTCATACGCAAACGCTGCCGTCAGGCAACTCCTGCCTTTCGCGCAAATGCGTATAAAAAAACAGGGGCAGTAGGAATCGAACCCACATCGACGGTTTTGGAGACCGCTGTTCTACCTTTGAACTATGCCCCTATCTCTATCAGCGTCATCGCGCTGACAGGTTGTATTATAACACAGCTTTGACAAATTATGCAAGCCCTAATTTTATTTTTTTGCAACTTTTTGCAGCATCCCCCCTCGGCAGCGTCCAGCGCTCCGCAGCCACGGACGGCAGGGAAACAGCGTCAGCTCCTACGGATATGAATGTCCGGTTCTGCATATTTTTCACAAATTTCAGACACTTAATAGCGGCTTCTGTTTTGAAGCAATATTGATCTTTTAGTTTATCAGGCAATGATGCAGAAATCGTCTGCTTCCTTATCCCCAGCAGTCCCAAAATCTTTCCTCTTTGCACATTTGGTAAGATCTGGCTCCTTTACTTCACAATAACTTCCATGATAGAGAACAAATCCATCTTTTAACTCAAGCACTAATCTTTATCGCCTTTCCTTCCAGAAATTCAATAATATCTTCAATCATGACATGAGTCTTCTCAATATACCCGTCAATAAAGCTGGTGTGGTCAAGATGTACCTGATTCTCAAAAAAAATAAACTGTGATGTTTCCGTCACACCAAATACCATTGCCAGAAGATCTGGCTGTCGCCTTTTTCATATCCACGGTCTTTCCAGTTTTTCGCAAATGCTTTCGCGCTGTTCTTTGTTGTGTATCTGCCATTGCGGCAATCTACTGTTATTCACCATCGGTAAATTCCATCATCTCACCAACGGTGCAGTCCAGTTTCTTGCATATCTTCTCGATCGTCTCCATCGATACATACTGTTTTTTCCCATCCGGGCAAGAATGTTTCCACTGATCCCGGTGAGGTACTGCATCTCTATCTGTTTTGATTATATCACGATTTCGTTAGGTTTAATATCTGTAACTTTTGATATCTTCCTGATATAAATCAGATTCGGGCAGGCAAAAAAGAGAACCCTCCGGTTCTCTTTTTTTGCCTGCCTGTTCTTATCTCTGTACCCTGCCCGACGCGTCTCCGCCCGCGAGCTTTTCCACCTCGGAAACCGTAACCATATTATAGTCGCCCTCAACTGTATGCTTCAATGCGGACGCCGCCACTGCAAACTCAATAGCCTCCTGCGTGCTCCTGCCGTTTAACAGCGCATAGATAAGACCGCCGCCAAAGCTGTCGCCGCCGCCCACGCGGTCGATGATATGCAGATGATACTGTTTGGAAAAGCAGTATTCGTCGGAAGCCGTATCATAGAGCATGCCGCTCCAGTCATTGTCCGATGCGGAAATGCTCTCGCGCAGCGTGATTGCTACTTTTTCAAATCCGAATTTTTCCGCAAGCTGTCGGGCTACGGATTTATAGCCTTCCTTGTTCAGCTTACCCGCATAAATATCCGTGTTTTCAGCTTCTATCCCGAATACATCCTTCGCATCCTCTTCGTTGGAAATGCAGACGTCCACATACTGGCACAGGTCGGTCATCGCTTCCCTTGCCTGCTCTCTCGTCCAGAGCTTGCCGCGGTAATTCAAGTCGCAGCTCACCTTCACCCCGTGCTTTTTCGCAGCGATACATGCCTGACGGCAGATTTCCACTACGTTCGCTCCCAGCGCGGGAGTAATACCTGTAAAGTGGAACCAGTCCGCGCCCTCAAAAATCTCATCCCAGTCAAAATCAGAGCAGTCCGCTTCTGCGATTGCGGAGTGCGCCCTGTCATAAATACATACGCTCCCCCTGTTCGACGCTCCTTTTTCCAGAAAATAAATGCCCACACGGTCGCCGCCGCGCACGATATGACGGGTATCCACCCCATATTTTCTCAGGCTGTTCACCGCCATCTGCCCGATTGCATGCTCCGGGAGCTTCGTTACGAACCGCGCGTCCATTCCGTAATTCGCCAGAGAGACCGCAACATTCGCCTCGCCGCCGCCAAAGGTCGCCTCAAAGGAATCCGCCTGTACAAAACGCAGGTAGTCGTAAGGCTGCAGACGCAGCATCAATTCTCCGAATGTAATTACCTTTGCCATGAATCTTCTCCTTTATTTCTGCAGCAAATGGACTGCGAATCCGCCTATCTCATCTGCAAAATATGCCGCCTTATCCGTCACCGTCTCTTCCCGGAACGCAAAGCCACGCGCCTTAAAATACGCTATCGCTCTCGGAAGCGTGTTCGTCCGTATCGCGATGTGCCCGTTTCGTCCGTAAAAAGGCTTCTTCATAATTTCTATCTCTTTTTCCCCTACAAAAATGCTGGAGCTTCCTTCTTTTTCAGAAAAGCCGAACATCGTGCCAAACAGGGCTGCCGTCTTTTTCGCCTCATCCTCATTTTCAGAATTGATTCCGATATGAGCAAGCTCAAAGCCCAGCATCTTCTGAACCGCCTGTCTCGTCAGACGCTCTATCTCATCCCAATTCTCTTGTTCTATCAGGTCTTTTTTGACCATCCACGTGCCGCCGCAGGCGATTATCTTATGAAAGGAAAGATAATCCAGCAGATTTTTCTCATTTACGCCGCCGGTAGGCATCCAGCGCAGATTCTGATAAGGCCCTGCCACCGCTTTCAGCTTCGCTACCCCTCCGTTTTGTTCTGCCGGAAAAAACTTCACGACCGACAGCCCCATCGCCATCGCCTGCTCCATCTCGCCGGGCGTCGCCGTGCCGGGCATCATCAGCATTCCTTTATCTACCACATATTTTGTAATCTCGGGATTAAAGCCGGGGCTGACGATAAACGAAACACCTGCCTCTATCGCCCGGTCCGCCTGCTCCTTTGTCAGTACCGTGCCCGCTCCAACGAGCATCTCCGGCACTTCCGCCCGGATCCTTCTGATGGCTTCCTCTGCCGCCGCTGTCCGGAATGTCACTTCCGCTGCCGGAAGGCCTCCGCGCACGAGCGCTTTTGCAAGAGGAACTGCTTTTTCCGCATCATCTATCGCGATGACCGGCACGATGCCGATCTCATAAATACGCTGTAATACGTCGTTCATCATTCTGCTTCCTTTCCGTATACTTCTATCTGGGACAGCGCCGGGAACGGGGAAGGGTCGTCCGCCTTGATCAGCCGATCGACCGTCAGCCAGCTCACACGCTTTTTCCCAAAGGAACACACATGCGGCTTCTCGCTCTTTTCCATCTGAAAATCAATCTTGCTTCCGTCAGAAAATGTAAAGGTTGCCTGTATCCACCAGCTGTCATGCGGGAAATCCGCTCTGGTATAGAGCACTATCTTATCGATATCCACTTCTCTGCCGAATTCCAGCTTAAAGCATGCATTAGGATCGCGGTTAATCCCCCACGAAGAATAGGGCCATTCGCCATGGGAGCGGTTTTCCACCACCCCATCGATGGCATTGCGCGCGGCAAATACGGATTCCCCCCTCGTTTCCACGTTTGCGGATGCATGAGGATAACAGTGGGTTTCGCCATGCTGGTCTGCCGCATTCAGCGCCAGATTCCGATACATGCCTATTTCCTCCGGATATGCCGTTCTGACGTACAGATAATGCTTTTTCCCCCAAAAAACCTTGGGGGAATAGCAGATTTTTTTCTCTCCAAAAGGTATTTTGTACCACAGGCTCCGTTCCGTCAGATACACGAGCGATGCCCCCAGAGCGTCATCCAGCTGAAGCATCAAATGAAGATTTGCTTCGGAGGTTTCCACTACAATAGAGTCGCCTTCTTCATATTCATCGGAGAAGACAAGCCCCGCCTGTCCTTCTCCTCTGCTGACACATGCCGTCGAACCGTCGGCACGGATTATTTTTATCGTCAATTCCGCCATTTCCGGGGCTCCTTTCCAAAACGCATCCTACATTACTGAGGCTGTTTGCCGATATAAGCTAAAATACCGCCGTCTACATACAGCACATGACCGTTCACAAAATCGGATGCATCAGATGCAAGGAATACTGCGGGTCCCTGCAGATCCTCCGTTTCTCCCCATCTTGCCGCAGGCGTCTTTGCGATGATAAACTGGTCAAAGGGATGACGGCTGCCGTCCGGCTGTACCTCACGCAGCGGCGCTGTCTGAGGTGTCGCGATATATCCGGGTCCGATACCGTTACACTGAATATTGTATTCGCCGTATTCGGATGCAATGTTTCTGGTCAGCATCTTTAAGCCGCCCTTTGCCGCAGCATAAGCGGACACGGTCTCACGGCCCAGTTCACTCATCATGGAACAGATGTTGATTATCTTGCCGTGACCTTTTTTTATCATGGAAGGAATGACTGCCTTCGATACGATAAACGGAGCATTTAAATCCACGTCAATGACCTGACGGAACTGTTCCGCAGTCATATCACACATCGGGATACGCTTGATGATACCCGCATTGTTTACGAGGATGTCTATCACACCCACCTCTTTTTCAATTGTCGCAACCATAGCCTGTACTGCCGCCTCGTCCGTCACGTCGCACACATAGCCATGCGCTCTGATGCCCGCCTCTTCATAGGCTGAAAGCCCCTTATCCACCAGTTCCTGCTTGATGTCGTTAAAACAGATCGTTGCGCCTGCCTCCGCATAAGCCTTTGCGATCGCCATCCCGATTCCGTAGGATGCGCCCGTTATCAGCGCAATCTTACCTTCCAGCGAAAAATTCTTCATTGAAAATGCCATGATGATGTCCTCCTTATGATAATCCTGTATCTTATCTCAAATCTCTGTTGTCAACGCCGTCCATATCGGTAAATTCCTGATTCTCACCGCACATTCCCCAGATAAATGTATACGCCCTCGAACCGCAGCCGGAGTGGATAGACCAGCTCGGGGATATCACAGCCTCTTCATTCCTCATAACGATATGGCGCGTCTCCGCAGGCTCACCCATGTAATGCATTACAAAAGCATCCTCGGGCATATCGAAGTACAGATATACTTCCATTCTTCTGTCATGCGTGTGGCAAGGCATCGTGTTCCAGACACTTCCGGGCTTTAATGCAGTCATCCCCATCACGAGCTGACAGCTCTCTACCTGACCGGGCAGGATATATTTGTTTATCACGCGGTCGTTCGCTTCTTCCAGACAACCGCAGGCAACTTTATTTTCTTCTTTAATGATGACAACGCCTTCCTCCGGCTCGCCTTCTCTTTTGATAAGGACCGTCGGATATGCCGTGTGGGCCGGAGTGGAATTCAGATAAAATTTCGCCGGTTCTGCCGCATCATCGCTGGCAAAGGAAATATCCTTAGAGCCTCTTCCGATGTACATGCCGTCTTTATAGGCTACATGATATTTTTTGCCGTCCACCGTTACTGTGCCCGCTCCTCCGATGTTGATAATACCCATCTCCCGGCGCTGTAGAAAATACTCTGCGCGCAGCTCATCGCCCGCCGTCAGCTCCAGCTCCTTTTCCACAGGCGTCGCCGCCCCTGTGATGATCCGGTCGATGTGGCTGTATACAAGCTTTATCTCATCCGCACAAAACAGCCCCTGAATAAGAAACTCCTCCCGAAGCCGCTGAGTATCATAATATCTGACATCCTTCGGAGATGCCGCCGTCCTTAATTCCATGTCCGTCCTCCATTCCCAAAAACATAGTCAATTGTTACAAAAGGGATTTCCATATTCCCTTTTTCTTCTCTTTATATTCCATAGTATATCAACAATATTTTCAATTTACTTTGGATTCCTTTTCAAAAAACTTGCATTTTTTGAACTGATAAGATAAAGTAGTGGATAAAGGAGGCAGCACTATGAAAGAATATTCGTCCTGTAAGATGGCGATTCAGGAATGCCTTGACTCAAAGGCTTTTGCCATTGCACATTTATATAATGATGAAAAGCCGATGTCCATGCACATCCACGACAGCTATGAGATTTATTTTTCCATTTCGGGCGGCAAGCAGTTTCTTATCGACAACCGTTTTTACGATATCCGTCCCGGAGACCTTTTTTTCATCAATCAATTTGAAAGCCATTATCTGACCCAGATTGACCAGCAGGTACACGAACGTATTGTGCTGTCCATTTATCCGGACTATCTAAAGGAGCTATCCACGGAAAGTACCGATCTAAACGCCTGCTTCAGCATCCGGAACATCCCGTCCCCGCACAGGGTCGCGCTTTCCGATGAAGAACAGAAGCGGTTCATTTATTTTATCCACCGTCTTGTGTCTTCCTCCGGATACGGCGCCGATATCGTTGAACGCTCGGTCTTTTCAGAAATGATGGTCTTTTTGAACCGCGCCTTTACCCGGCACGGGAAAATGGAAAACTCTGACCCTGAGGTTTCCTATCACAGCCAGGTCGACGATATTTTAAGCTACATTAATCAGAATATTCAGACCTCCCTGACGATAGAAGATCTGTCGGGCCACTTTTATTTAAGCCCCTCATATCTGTGCCGTATCTTCAAATCGACCACGGGTATGACCATCAACAAATATATTACCGCCAAGCGTATCACGCTTTCCAAGGCGCTCCTGGCAGAAGGCTGCTCCGTCAGTGAGACCTGTGAAAGATGCGGCTTTAACGACTACAGCAATTTTTTAAAGGCCTTTACAAAGGCTGTCGGTATCTCACCAAAGAAATACGCACAGTTCAATTCCTGAACCGGATTAACAAAAAGCTGCCGCCGGACCATGTCCGGCGACAGCTTTTATCAGTCTGTCATTATTCTCTATGCATCGAGAAGCTATCCATATCGTAATTTTTCAGATTCTCCCATACGCCGCGTCCATCTGCCTGACCGAGCAGGGTATCGCGATTCTTCTTGGAAACGACCTGATCCTTAAAGGAGCTGGGGCCGCCCACACAGCCGCCGTCACAGACCATACCCTCGATGAAGTCCTCGGGAAGTCTTGCAACCTTTAACAACAGCAGCGCTTTCTTACATTCTGCCGCTCCGTTTGCCTTACATACCTTTGCGTCTATCTCATTGCCTGATTCTTTCAGGCTCTGCAGTACAGCCGCTGTCACGCCGCCGGAATTTGCAAATCGCTTGCCGTATACGGAAGCTATCTGATCCGTATTCTCACAAGGCTCAAGCGCAACGCCCTTTGCCTTCATGATGGCGCGTATCTCGCTGTAATTTAAAACATAATCCGCATTGCCTTCTATCTTCTGATCTACGACCTCAGATTTTTTTGCAATACAGGGTCCGATAAATACGGTAACTGCTTCGGGGTCTCTCGCCTTTATCAGTCTGGAAACCGCACACATCGGGGAAACCGTTGTGGAAACGCAGTCAGCCAGCTCAGGATAATGCTTGCGTACCATATTGACAAAAGCAGGACAACAGGAGGTCACTTTCTTCTTCCCCTCTTTGTAGGCTTCCGCCCACTCCTCTGCTTCATATGCCGCCGTCATATCGCCGCCCAGCCCCACATCGTAAAAGTCTTCAAAGCCAAGCTCCTTCATCGCCTTTTTCCAGCTTGCCATTGTGATATCCGCGCCAAACTGACCTTCCGTTGCAGGCGCAGCCATTGCATACACGTGCTTGCCCGCTTTTATGGCCTCTATCACAGGTACCATATAAGTCTTGGAGCTGATAGCGCCGAACGGACAGCTGTGGATACATTTTCCGCAGCGGATACACTTTTCTTCATCTATCACGGTAATGCCATACTCATTATAGCTGATCGCATCCACAGGACAGCTTGCCTTACACGGACGCTGCAGATGAGCAATCGCATTGTATGGACATGCCTCCGCACACTTACCGCACTCTTTACATTTGGCGGGGTCGATATGGGAACGCGTCCTGCCGGGCTCTATCGCGCCGAACTTACATGCGTTGATACATGCCTTGCCCAGACAGTTCTGACAGTTCTCCGTTACTATATAACTGGATATCGGGCAGTCCTCGCAGGCAGAGCTGATAACCTGTATCACATTGCCGTCATCTACAGGGCCGGGCGCCTTCCCCTCTGCCAGACGGACTCTCTGACGAATTATCTCTCTCTCCTTATAAATGCAGCAGCGAAACTTTGCCTGCGGCCCCGGTATAAGTTCTACTGCGATGTTGTCCCTCTTCGATTCCAGCTCACCGTTCCATGCAAGCTGCGCGACTTTGTAAAGGACTTCATGTTTGATCTTGATCATACTTTCATCTGCATACATCGTATTTTACCTCGCTTATCATTTGACCATTCTCCCCACAACGGGAGAAACGCCTGTTATAGAAATATTATATAAATTCCAATCGAAAAATTCAAGACTGCGCGTCAAAAATCCCAAAACCTCACAAATCCCCGAAACTGGGAAATTTTTTCCCATTCCCGTACTTTTGTAAATTGAATCTCCCCTAATACAAGTCTAAAATGCAAAGCAGATACGGACGGTACCGCCGTTCCGTACATATATTTTATCCAAATGGATATAACACCAAATGCCGCCGTGTTCTGCGCGCCGGCTCATCGAATCAGAAATGGAGGAGGATATCATGGCAAAAAAACATTCCGGGATAGGGAAAGCCGCAGTCATCGCTGCAGGCGCAGGCGCTGCAGCATATGCGGTCAAAAAACACAAAGAACTTTCACAGGAGGGAAAAACTCTGACGGGACAGCTGAAGGAAAAAGCGATTCAAACCGCTGAAAAATCCATCAAAATGCCTGTTCCCGACCCTGCCTATAGAAATACGGAACGAGGAATGCATGAAAGGAACTCGAAGGGAATCTATTATTCCAATGGCAACTATGAAGCCTTCGCACGTCCTGAAAAGCCCGCGGGCGTCGATGAAAAGAGCGCCTACCTGGTTGGCAGCGGCCTCGCTTCCCTTGCAGCAGCATGCTTTCTTGTCCGCGACGGACAGATGCCCGGATCCCACATTCATATTTTAGAGGCGATGGATGTAGCAGGCGGTGCCTGCGACGGCATTTTTGATCCGTCCAGAGGTTATATCATGCGCGGCGGCCGGGAAATGGAAAACCATTTTGAATGTCTCTGGGATCTTTTCCGCAGTATCCCTTCCCTCGAGACCCCCGGTGCTTCCGTACTGGACGAATATTACTGGCTCAACAAGCATGACCCCAACTACTCCCTCTGCCGCGCCACGAAAAATCGCGGTCAGGATGCCCACACCGACGGCAAATTCGGCCTGAGCCAAAAGGGCTGTATGGAAATTATGAAGCTGTTTTTGACAAGGGATGAAGACCTTTATGATAAAGCGATAGAAGACATTTTTGACGAGGAAGTATTCGATTCCAATTTCTGGCTGTACTGGCGCACGATGTTTGCTTTTGAAAACTGGCACAGCGCTCTTGAAATGAAGCGCTATTTCCAGCGTTTCATCCATCACATCGGCGGACTCCCGGATTTCAGCGCTCTGAAATTCACAAAATACAACCAGTATGAATCCCTCATCCTTCCGATGAAAAAATATCTGGAGGATGCCGGCGTAGAATTTTGCTTCAATACCGAAGTAACCAATGTCATATTTGAATTTAAAAACGGCAAAAAGCTGGCAAAAACGATCGAATGCAAGGTAAACGGTGAAAAACAGACAATCGCCCTGACCGAAAATGACCTCGTATTCGTTACGAACGGAAGCTGCACAGAAGGCACTATCTACGGAGACCAGCACCACGCGCCCGTCGGCAATGCAGAGGTGAAAAACAGCGGCGTCTGGGATCTCTGGAAAAATATCGCAAAACAGGATCCTTCCTTCGGCCATCCCGAAAAATTCTGCTCCGATATCAAAAAAACCAACTGGGAATCCGCGACTGTCACCACGCTTGATGATAAGATCATCCCTTATATCACGCGTATCTGCCAGCGCGATCCCCGTACCGGAACAGTCGTTACCGGAGGTATCGTAAGCTGTCAGGATTCCAAATGGCTGTTAAGCTGGACCATCAACCGTCAGGGACAGTTCAAGGACCAGGATAAAAAACAGGTATGCGTATGGATATACTCTCTGTTTACTGATGTTCCCGGCGATTATATCAAAAAGCCCATGAAGGAATGTACCGGTAAGGAAATTACTGCAGAATGGCTCTATCACCTCGGCGTTCCGGTAGAGGAAATAGACAGCCTGGCAGAAAACAGCGCAGTCTGCGTTCCGACCATGATGCCCTATATCACTTCCTTCTTCATGCCCAGAGCTGCTGGTGACCGCCCGGATGTCATCCCGGATGGCTGCACCAACTTTGCCTTTATCGGTCAGTTTGCAGAAACTCCCCGCGACACCATCTTTACGACAGAGTATTCTGTCCGTACTGCAATGGAGGCCGTTTACGGGCTGCTTGCCGTAGACCGCGGCGTTCCTGAAGTATGGGGCAGCGTATATGATGTCCGCGAGCTTTTAGACAGCTCTGTCAAGCTGATGGACGGCGTTTCCCCTCTGGAAATTGAACTTCCCGGTCCGCTTAACCTGCTCAAAAAGCCCATGCTCAAGGCAATACGCGGAACAGTCATCGAAGATCTGCTCAGGGAACACAATATCCTTAAAAACGGAATGCTTTAACCCCTCCCGCCGCAATACAAAAAAGTGTGCTCACGATGGTATGTTTTTCTTCGACAGAAAAGTTTCTTTCCTGTTGAAGAAAAAACCCCGGTATGACGTTTTGCCCATACCGGGGTTTTTCCGATTTCAGGAATATCCTGCTGAGATTTTCCCTCTTATCTCGGAAGCCGCGCAGAAATTTCCGCCACTATCTCCCGAATAGATTTGTTTTCACAGTCCACCGTCACGTCCGCATACCGCTCATACAGAGGAACCCTCTCATCATAAAGCTGCTCCAGCGTCTGCCCTTCCCGGAGCGTCACGCCGCGCTGCTTTAAGTCGCCCAGCCTCTCGGCAATGGCACTGCAGGAAAGCTTCAGATAAACGACCGTTCCTATCTTTTTCAGATGCTGCATCGCTTCTCTGCCGTACACCACGCTTCCTCCGGTCGCTATGACGGAATGTTTTACCGAAAGGGATGCGTTTATCCGGTTCTCCACCTGTCTGAAACCATCATCTCCCTGCTGCTTAATTATCTCATGCAGCAAAAGCCCGGTCTGCTCCTGTATCACAAGGTCCGAATCCAGAAAAGAAAGTCCCTGATGCTTTGCCAGCACCACTCCGACCGTACTTTTCCCCGCTCCCGGCATTCCTATCAAAACAAGATTTTTCATAGGCTCATTCGCCCAGATAAGCGATTACTTCCACTTCACAGAGAACGTCCTTGGGAAGCTTCTTGACTGCAACACAGCTTCTTGCAGGTTTTCCTGTAAAATATTTCTCATATACACCGTTAAACGCTGCGAAGTCGCTCATGTCATCAAGAAAACAGGTAGTCTTTACTACATGCTCGTAATCTGTCCCCGCCTCGTCAAGTATCGCACCGATATTTTTCATTACCTGCTCCGCCTGTGCCTCGATGCCCTCTGCCTCTACCGCACCTGTTTCCGGATTTATCGGAATCTGACCGGATGCAAACAAAAATTCTCCTGCCCTTATCGCCTGAGAATAAGGTCCGATCGCTGCCGGAGCCTTCGGTGTCGAAATTTTCTGAAACATAATCTATATCCTCCTGTATCTTTGGATCTCAGACCCCCGCCCGGGCAGTCCTTCTCCTTCTCTCCTCTTCAGTATAGCACGCCTTCTTTTCATTTGTCACTCATCAAATTCCACAGTCACATAAAAGCCTCGCGGGTTTTCCACCACACTGACAACATCACCCTCTCTGGCAAGCATACGCTCCCGGAACGGATAATTCCCCGACATTGCAAGCGCCGGGTCTATCGTATAGTAATAATTACTCGGAAGTACGCCTTCCGTCACTGTCACATGGTCGCCCTCCTTTAAAAGGCCCGGACGCTCCATCTTAAACTCCATCCGCCTCATTCCTGTCCTTCCTTCCCGGATACCTTATACCCGGCAAACCGTCCGGCATCGCTCTTTTTGCAGGAAACTTCCAGATACACGCCGTCTGCCTCATAAGAAAGCCTGCGTACCAATGCGTTTTCCTGAAGCCATGAAACGGCTGCCCCGTCCGTATAAGGAATAAGAAGAGCCGCCTCCTCATAACCTGCAAACAGCTTTTCCTGGATCATTTCAAGCAGCTTATCGATACCGATCCCTTTTTTGGCAGACAGATATATCCGATCTCCGGACACCTTCGGCAGCTCGCTCTCCTCCATCACAAGATCCGCCTTGTTCATCACATAAATACAAGGGATCGCTCCTGCTCCCAGCTCCTTTAACGTTTCTGCCGTCACCTTCATCTGTTCCCTGTGGTGGATATCCGAAAAATCCACCACCTGCAGCAGCAGATCCGCGCAGCATGCCTCCTCCAACGTAGACCGGAATGCCTTCACAAGCGCATGGGGCAGCTTATCGATAAAGCCGACCGTATCCGACAAAAGGAAATCTCTGTTATCGCCGGGGCTGATGCGGCGTACCGTCGTATCAAGCGTCGCAAACAGCATGTTTTTTTCGAGAACTTTTTTGTCTTCATCCTCCATCCAGGTATCCAGCATCTTATTCATCATCGTGGATTTCCCGGCATTTGTGTAGCCTACCAGCGCCACTGACGGCAGCTCGCTCTCCTGCCTGCGCTTTCTCTGAGTCTGTCTGTCCTTTTCAATAATCTTTAACTCACGGTTCAGCTCACTGATGCGCTTTTCTATTCTTCTGCGGTCCAGCTCCAGCTTTTTTTCACCCGCTCCCTTATTGGAAAAGCCGCCGCCTGCTCCCGCACCGCCGCCCGCGCCTGCTCCGCCGCCCTGTCTGGACAATGCCTCGCGCATCCCCACGAGCCGCGGGAGCATATATTGAAGGTTCGCACTTTCCACCTGAAGCTTGGCTTCCTTGGTCCGCGCCCTGCGATTAAAAATCTCCAGGATAAGATTTGTCCTGTCCCATACTGCAGTATCCAGCTCCTTCTGCAGATTTCTCTGCTGGGATGGTGTCAGGGAATTGTCGAATATCACGCAATCCGCCTCCATCATGGAAACAAGGTTCCTGACCTCCCCGACCTTTCCTGTCCCGATATAAAAGGCGTTGTTTGCCGCCGGGAGATTCTGCGTCACATTTGCCGCCGCTTCGATATCACATGCCTCCGCCAGACTTTCCAGCTCTTCCATCGAGTGCATAAAATCCGGATCATCATTTAAATTTACACCCACTAATATCGCCTTCTGCATCTTTTCCTCCCTGAATCCCGTTCTTATATTTCTGTATCAGTTTAACAAAGCAGGCATGAAAAAGCAATGACATCGCACTTTTCATCCCAAAAACAATAGCGAATATTTTTTCAGATATCATCCGATACTACCATCAGCAAACAGGATATTTTTCACATGGCTATCTGTGCCGGAGCGTCGCAAATAGCCCTGACGTCCAAAGCCGCTAACGCTCCGGAATGGAGACTTTTATGAATGATTCACAACAGAAGGATACCTCTTTAACGCGCGCCGGACAGATGTGCGGGCAGCAGAGCGTACGGCTTTCCTCACCGGTTTATATCCGCTCCAGCGCATCCATCGTCGGAAAAAAAGAATCCGAAGGCCCCCTCGGGAATTTGTTCGATGTAACAGGCAGCGATGACCTTTTTGGCTGCTCCACCTGGGAAGAGGCTGAAAGCAGCCTGCAGCGCGATGCGCTCCATCTTGCCATACGGAAAGCCGGACTGCATTCGACGGACATCCGCTGTATTTTTGCAGGCGACCTTCTCGGACAGGGTATCGCTACCAGTTTCGGACTCATGCAGTATGAACGTCCGCTCTTCGGGCTCTATGGCGCATGCTCCACCTGCGGCCTTGCCTTAAGCCTCGGTGCGATGACCGTTGCAGGCGGCTTTGCAGACCGCGCAGCCTGTGTCACAAGCAGCCATTTTGCCAGCGCCGAAAAAGAATTCCGCTTTCCATTAGGTTACGGAAACCAGAGGCCTCTCTCCGCCACATGGACCGTGACCGGAAGCGGGGCTTTTATTCTGGAAGCCCAAAAAACAGCCGGTGTCAGGGCTGCTGTAACCGGAATGACCTCCGGCAAAATAGTCGATTACGGGCTGAAAGATTCCATGAACATGGGCGCCTGTATGGCTCCCGCCGCTGCAGATACCATCCTGCGGCATTTAAAGGATTTCGGCAGAAGCCCTGCCTATTATGATAAAATTATCACCGGAGATTTAGGAAAAGTCGGACAGCGCGCGCTTATCGACCTTTTGCTGGGTTCGGAAATAGATATTGCAAAACAGCACATGGACTGCGGTATCGAAATCTTCGACTGCAAAAAGCAGGATACCCACTCCGGAGGTTCGGGCTGCGGCTGTTCCGCCGTCGTTTTATCCTCCTATATTTTAAAACAGCTTGAAGAAGGCATCTGGAAGCGCGTGCTGTTTGTCCCGACGGGAGCGCTGCTGTCAAAAACAAGCTTCAACGAGGGACAAAGCGTACCGGGTATCGCCCACGCGGTCGTTCTCGAAGCTCCTGCTGCCGCCCAAGCCTGAACAGTATTTTTATTTATCTAAAAAGTGCACGTTCCAGCGCATATAATCATGTTTCTATAAAAGGAAAAGACCTGCGAAAATATCATCCGCAGGCCTTCTCTTTTATTGCTCAGAAAAGCTTTCCCCTGACTTTGTCAGTTTCCGCAGTGTCCGCCGCAATGGTGGTCGCTGCCGTGTCCATGTCCGCCGCAGCTGTGTCCTTCTCCCTCATGGTCATGATGGTCGCACCTGGCATCCGGATCATACGCAAGATTTCCTGCCAGATAAGCTCTTACCGCTTCATCTGCGCTTCCCGTCACACCGCCAAACAGCTTAATCCCCGCCTCAGCCAAAGCTGCCTGCGCTCCGCCGCCAATACCGCCGCAGATGAGCACGTCCACCTTTTCTCCTGACAAAAGCCCTGCCAGCGCCCCGTGTCCCTGACCGTTCGTATCTGTCACACATGCCGAAACGACTTCTCCGTTTTCCACCTCATATACCTTAAACTGTTCCGTATGCCCAAAGTGCTGAAATACATTTCCGTTTTCATAGGTAACTGCAATCTTCATGATACCGCTCCTCCTGTTTCTTCATTTAATCATTATTTTCTTTATATTTATTATAGAACAATCCCACAAAATTGCAAGCCCGATGCATTCTCCTTCTCTGTTCAGCCTTTGTCCTGACTGTCTCCCCATAGCTCATAATAAAAAATATACTGCTGTATCACTCCCTGTATGCCTCCGTATTTTTCCATCGGGAATCCGTCCCCGTAATACTTTTTAAGTGCCTGACTGATATGAGTATCCACAGGAAAGGCTTCCAGATGATGCAGCCCGAACAGACAGATACAGTCTGCCACTTTTACTCCCACGCCAAACAGTTTTAAAAGCTCCTCCTTTGCCTTTTCATACGGAAGTGTTCCCAACTGCTCCAGGTCAAATCTGCCTTCCGCTACGCTTCTCGCCGCACGCACCACATATTTGCTCCGATATCCCAGATTACAAGCTTTCAAGGCATCCTCCTCCAGGCCTGCCAAAGCTTCCGGCTCCGGAAACGTAAAATACACCTCTCCCCGTCCGTTTTTCACAGGATTCCCGTATGTCTCGCATATGTTTTCGATGCAGCGCCTTATCCTTACGATATTATTCTGCTGGGATATTAAAAAAGAAACTATCATTTCCCATATGTCCTGACGCAGGATACGGACGCCTCCCGCCAGCTTTACGGCAGCGTTCAGATAAACATCTTCTTTATCGATACGGGAAATATACTCCCCGTAATCCTGCTTCAGATCAAAATAATCCTCCCAGAACTCCGAAAATTCCTCTTCTGTACACAAAAATTCACAGGTTTCCCCGCTCTGACGCGCCCCCATCCACCGGCTGCCTGAAATAATATCGAAAAAGCCGTCCTCCCGCCGGCTCATCCGAAAACACTGACCAGAACGCGCTATCTGTTCCAAACTAAAATTTGTAATTTTCTTTACTACCATTCGTTTTCCTATGCCTTTCTGCAGCAGTCCCGAAATAGAACTCACTTTTTCCTTGATTCAGCAAAATAAATCATTTATGATAATAGCAGGATTACTGCAAAATTACTATCAGAAAGAAGGCAAATGACATGACAAATCAGGAAAAAGCCCTCGCCCTCCACGAAAAGCTTCAGGGCAAATTAGAAACGGTTTCCAAAGCCCCCGTGAACAGCCGCGAGGACCTTGCTCTTGTTTACACGCCCGGCGTTGCCGAGCCGTGCAAAGAAATAGCAAACGATCCGGCCAAAGCCTATACCTATACGATGAAGGCAAATACCGTTGCCGTCGTTTCAGACGGTTCCGCAGTTTTAGGTCTCGGAAATATCGGACCGAAAGCTGCCATGCCCGTCATGGAAGGCAAAGCCGTTTTATTTAAAGAATTCGGCGGCGTCAACGCTGTCCCCATCTGTCTGGACACACAGGATACTGAAGAAATCATCAAAGCCGTTACCTGGCTCGCTCCCGGCTTTGGCGGCATCAACCTTGAAGATATCAGTGCTCCCCGCTGCTTCGAGATAGAAGAGCGCTTAAAAGAGACTCTGGATATCCCCGTATTTCATGATGACCAGCACGGCACGGCTATCGTTGTCCTTGCAGGCGTGATCAATGCTCTGAAGGTAACCGGCAAACAAAAAGAAAACTGCCGCATCGTTGTAAACGGCGCAGGCAGCGCGGGCGTTGCCATCACCCGCCTGCTGTTGACTTACGGTTTCCCCGATGTCATCATGTGCGATAAAACCGGCATTCTCTGTGATGGCGACGAAGGCCTGAACTGGATGCAGGAAAAAATGATGAAGCTCACAAACCTTTCCCACAAAAAAGGCTCTCTTGCCGACGCCATGAAAGGCGCGGATATTTTTGTAGGAGTTTCCGCTCCGGGCATCGTCACGGAAGAAATGGTCGCATCCATGAACCGCGACGCTATCCTGTTTGCAATGGCAAATCCCGTGCCCGAGGTCATGCCCGATATCGCTAAAAAAGCGGGCGCGCGCGTAGTCGGCACCGGCCGCAGCGATTTCCCCAACCAGATAAACAACGTGGTTGCATTCCCCGGTATCTTCCGGGGTGCACTGGAAGGTCACGCCCGCAGTATTACGGAAGAGATGAAACTTGCTGCTGCCAACGCCATTGCAGCTCTCGTTCCCGAGAACGAACTTTCCGCTGACAACATCATGCCCCAGCCCTTTGATCCCCGCGTGGCTGACGCTGTCGCAGATGCTGTCAAAAATCATATCCGCTGAAAATGAACGAAATAAACTGGCACGGCAAACCATACTATTCGCTGGATGCCTGGTGCAAGAACACCTGCGGCCGCAAGCTGTTCAAGGCAGCACTGGATATCGGCTGCACCTGCCCGAACCGGGACGGAATGCTGGATACACGGGGATGTATTTTCTGCTCTGCCGGAGGGAGCGGCGATTTTGCCGCTTCCCGGCATCACTCTGTAACAGAGCAAATCGAAGAAGCCGGAGCGCTTTTAGCTGCCAAATGGCAGACCGCTTCCGGCCTTCCCTGCCTTATTGCCTATTTTCAGGCATATACGAATACCTACGGTGATACTTCCCGGCTTCTTTCATGCTATGAAGAAGCACTTTTGCACCCCCGCACTGCGGGGATTTCCATCGCCACGCGGCCGGACTGTCTGGATGATGCGATATTGAACGGTATATGTTCCCTCAGAGACCGTTTCCCGGATAAATTTATCTGGATAGAACTTGGGCTGCAGAGCATCCACGACCGGACTGCAAACCTCATCCGGCGCGGCTATCACTATCCTGTTTTTGAAGAGGCGATGCAAAAGCTCTCTCTGCGAAGGCTTCCCGTTATCGTCCATCTGATACTCGGACTGCCGGGAGAATCTGCGGAAGACACGCTCGCATCCGTACGCGCGATGAACGCCTTTTTGCCCTTTGGCATCAAGCTCCAGCTCCTCCATATCTTAAAAGGGACAGACCTTGCGTGCCTCTATGAAAGCGGCGGCGTATCCGCCCTTGAAAAAGATGAATATCTGAAACTTTTAACCGACTGTATCTCCGCCCTCTCCCCCGATATATGCATTCACCGGGTCACAGGAGACGGTCCACGCGATCTTTTGATCGCCCCCCGCTGGAGTCTGAACAAGCGCGATGTGCTCAACAGCCTCCATGCTCTCATGAAACAGAAAAATATCCGACAGGGGAGTAATTTTTATGAATCAGGAACCACTCACACTTTATAAGCTGATCGTGCTCTATCTGCTCAACAAGGTATCCTTTCCGCTCACTATGGCTCAGGTCAGCGATCTTATCCTTGAAAAGGAATATACCAGCTATCTGACACTGCAGCAGGTCATCAATGAACTGACGCAGGCAGGGCTCATCACTGCAAAAACGCTTGTTAACCGCACCCATCTGCAGATTACCGATGAAGGGCGCAATACACTTTCTTATTTTGAAAACCGCATCAGCGATGCCATCAAAGAAGATATCGGAGAATATCTGAAAAAGAATGAACTTGAAATGCGAAGCGAATCCTCCATTCAGAGCAACTACTACAAAGCTGTGAACGGAGAATACGAGGCGGAGCTGACCGCCCTTGATAAAGAAGTCAGCCTCGTCACCATACGGCTGACCGTTCCTACGGAAGAGCTGGCAATCTCCATCTGTGAGAACTGGCAGAAAAACAACAAAGAAATCTATCAATATTTAACAACGGCGCTGTTTTGATATACAGCGCCGTTGCTCATCATAGTCCATGCCGTTTTTATCTTTCCAGCATCTCCCGTATCACATGTCCATCCGTCTCTCCCAGATCCACTCCAATGAGCGCCGCAAGCGTCGCCCCCTCATCCCATAATGCCATTTCCGCTTCCACAATACCGGGCCGCACGCAGCAGCCATTCATTGCAAAAAAAGTCTGATATTCTTCACCTTCCGGCAAAAATCCATGGGTTCCCCATGCCCTGTGACATTCAGCTCCTTCCGGCTTTTTAATCAGCTGACTGAATTCATCTGAAAAATACCATCCCTCTTTTGCCTCCAGCATCAGGAAACATGTCGGATCTGCGCCAAGTTCTCCGGCTTCTTTACCGGTAAATACCCTTGCAATTCCAAAATTTTCTTTTTCTGACAACCGATGAATCACTTCCAAAAGGCGTTTCTTTACTGCTTCAGCCTCATCCTTCGCTCCCTTACGGGACAGCCTGGGATTCAGATATACATAGCAGCTTCCATCACAGTTCTGGGCAAAGGCTCTCCAGCTTTTGATTCTGTCATTCCTCACTTCAAGGAGCCCCGCTTTCCGAAAGGCATAATTCAAACAGGCTGCCCTGTTCACATCTTTCTGATAGTGATCCCCCAAAAGTACCACTGTCGTTTCTTCCATATCTCCGGTTTCTTCCAACGCTTTCAGGATCCGTCCCAGCCTCTTATCATGGCGCCGCAATGCTTCCGCTGCCTTTTCATGATGCACACCATACTGATGACGCATGGTATCCACGTCTGTCAGATGCAGAAAAAACAAATCCGGATTATATTTTCTGATCGTATACAGCGCACATTCCGTAATAAAATCATCCAGCTCCGGCTGACTGATCCCGCTGCGCAGATGACCAAATCTCCGCTGCAGCCCCAGCTGATAACCGATCGGGCCATTCAATGCATTCGCAAGAATCTGATTCTGCCATTTTCTCGTCACCATAATCTCCGGCACATAATAATCCATTCCGCTTCTGCCGATGACCGGCCACAAAAGTCCCGCTGTCTTCATTCCTTTTTCCCGGGCTTTGCTGTATAGTGTCGGAGATTTTATGTATTTTCTCTGATAAATCCAATCAGGATCTTCCCGCTTCGGCTGCAGCCTGATATTATTTACAACACCATGATTTTTAGGCATTCTTCCAGTCATGATCGATGTGTGCGCCGGATACGTCAGGGACGGATAAACGCTGTCCACGTGCCTGCAGAGCGCCGCATCCTCCAGCACGCTCTGAAAATGAGGCAGCTTCTGCATATCTGCAAGATCTGCGCTTCCTACCGCATCAAAGGAAATGACCATGACCCTTTTCGGATGTCGCTCCATCTTCTTTTCCTCCGCTCTCCAAAAGCCGCTTTTATCCACAATCCGGCTTTTCTCTGTCATTCTCCGTTTCCTGTCTATTTTCCCGCGCCTCCCTGCGGATGCGCTCCATGTGTTCTTTGATTTTTACCTCATATCCATTGCCGCTTGGCCGGTAAAATTCTTTTCCCGACAGTTCATACGGCAGATACTGCTGCTCCACATAATTATTCGGATAATCATGGGCATATTTATAGTCCAGTCCGTGTCCCAATTTTGCCGCTCCTTTATAATGCGCATCCTGCAAATGCGCGGGTATGGGAAGATTTCCGGTTGCCTCCACCGTTTTCATCGCTGCGCTGATGGCGCACACTGCCGCATTGCTCTTAGGCGCGCATGCCACATAAGAGACTGCCTGTGCCAGAATGATCTGTGACTCCGGCATCCCGATACGCTCCACAGCCTGCGCCGCCGCCACTGCCACCTGCAATGCCTGCGGGTCAGCATTTCCTACGTCCTCCGAAGCGCATATCATAATGCGGCGTGCGATAAACGTAACGCTCTCTCCCGCATAGAGCATCTTCGCCAGATAATAGACTGCCGCATCAGGGTCTGAGCCGCGCATGCTCTTGATAAATGCCGAAATCGTATCATAATGGTTATCCCCGGTCTTATCATATTTCACAACCCTCTTCTGAATACATTCCTGAGCCACATCCAGCGTCAGATGTATCTTACCGTCCTGCGAACGCTGCGTCGTCATCACTCCCAGCTCCACCGCATTCAGGGCATGACGTGCATCACCGCCCGCAATATCCGCCAGAAATTCCAGCGCATCCTCCTCTATCACCGCATCATATGCTTTCATCCCGCGTTCGTCATATACCGCCCGGCGTATCAGTTCCCTGATATCATCCTTTGACAGCGGCTTTAATTCAAAAATGACTGAACGGGATATCAACGCCCCATTCACCTCAAAATACGGATTTTCCGTTGTCGCTCCAATCAGAATGATCGTACCATCCTCTACGAACGGAAGCAGATAATCCTGCTGCCCCTTATTGAACCGGTGTATCTCATCAATGAACAGTATCGTCTTTTTTCCATACATTCCCCGGACATCCTTCGCTTTGGAGACCACTTCTTCCATATCCTTTTTGCCGGCAACAGTCGCATTGATCTGCATAAACTCTGCACTCGTCGTATTTGCTATCACCTTTGCCAGCGTGGTCTTACCCGTTCCGGGCGGTCCATAAAAAATAATAGAGGAAAGCTTGTCCGCCTGAATGGCGCGGTACAGCAGCTTATCTTTTCCGATGATATGCTGCTGTCCTACGACTTCGTCCAGCGTGCGCGGTCTCAGCCTCGCCGCCAGCGGCGCTTCCTTTTCCTGATTGTTCTGTCTCATATAATCAAAAAGATCCATAGCTTCCTCTCATTTCCTCTTTTAAGACTATGTCCGGCTTTCCATATCTCCCTGCCGTCATTCCAGCTTCATATTCGGCCATACCTTTTCGATACGCTCATCGGGATAATTGATGTCCATAAACTCTTCCACTACATTTGCAGCGGCTGCGCCATCCTGACGCGCCACATAACGTACCATCGCTCCCGCAGATATCAGCGCGTCGCATCCCATGAGGACAATGACAGCCCATGTTGCTATCTTTGCGCCGACTGCCGGAAGCTTCTCGATAAATCCGCTCAGCCGGGGATATATGAGTTTGACCCATACGACCGAAAGGATTCCCCAGAAGATACAGTATAAGAGATTCGTCCTGCCGCCGATATTAAACGGCATATCACTGTAATCCCAGAATGTTGTTCCAAAAAACACCTCTGTAAACACGCTGCACAAATATTCATAGACACCGCCGAGAACGCTGCCCGCTATAAATACATATCTGTCCTCCCTGCCTGCAAAGCGCTGCAGAACCACGGTCAGAATGACAGCCCCCAGACCCCAGACAATGCTGAACGCCCCATAAATGACGCTGGAGCGGCTCATCCATACACCACCGGTGATACGGCAGAATACGGTTTCTATCAGATCTCCCAAAAATGCGCAGATAATAAATACCCATATCAGCTTATCCAGGCAGACTCCCTTTGCAAAAACAGGCTTCTCTCCCTGTCCGTCCTCTATCTTTTCCATATCCGGATACGCTCGGTCAAGGCGATTCCAGATAATACGGCATATCCTGTTTCCGAGCTTTTTCTGGGCGTCCTGCTGCTCCTTTTTCCGCAGCATCTCCGTTTCTTCCAGCTCTTCATATGTCCTGCTTTTGTGAACGGCATACAGGATAGAAATAAAATCTGCCGTCAAGACCGCCGCAAGCACAGTACACACAATCTGGAGCACCAGCGTCGGGATCATACTCACCAGGCTGAATACGACCGGATGCACGAGAAGCACCGCCGCCATAACAATTCCCGCCTTTGCCAGGGCAATGAAAAATCCTTTTCTTTCGCCCGAAAACAGTGTCTGGTTCTCATATTTCCACAACTGTCTGTGCCAGATGTGCTTTGCCAGACCGCCGGACAGATATTCCACGACTGAAACGACCATCAGACACGCCAAAAACTGCAGAATATAATGTGTTCCCAGCGTCGGCAGCAAAATAATAAGAATATCCATCATCACACCGTATTCCGGGCAGATCGGCAGGTTAAAAAAGCCTCTGTTGCTGAAACGGCGCTCTTTTACCGACACATATGCCGCCTCCAGCCCCCAACCGATAAAACCGTATAAAAAAAGATAAGATACGAGTTCCGTGTAAGTATATTGCATGGGATTCCTCCGTTGTAAATCTTTTACATCCAGTATAACGGATTTTTGAGGTTTTGCAACCTTAGAACTCAATCAAACAATATTTCCTCCACCGTCACAAACTCATAACCCTCCTTCATCAACGCATCCACCACCATAAACGCCGCCTGCACTGATGAGTCATATTCGTCATGCATCAAAATCACCGCGTTTTCTTTCGCCTTTGCAAGCACCCTGCGCGCCACATTGTCCGCATCCTTTGTGCACCAGTCCAACGGGTCGATGCTCCAGAGTACCGGAAACATATTGAGCTCCCCCTCAAATTTTTTATCCCAGCTGCCATAAGGCGGACGCACAAAAACGACTTCTTCTCCTGTAATGCCGCTGATGATGCCGTTCGTCCTTATCAGCTCCTCCTTAAACTGCTCCCGATTCTGCTTTGTCAGCTGAATATGGCTATAGGTATGATTCCCGATCAGATGTCCCTCTCTGTGCATCCGCTCCACCAGCTCAGGATATCGCTCCGCATTTTCCCCCGTAATAAAAAAACTTGCCTCTATGTCCCGCTCCTTTAAGCCATCTAAAAGCTTTGGCGTATATACCGGATGCGGGCCGTCGTCGAAGGTGAGCGCTATCTTCTTAATCTCTCCGGGCGTTTCAGCGCTTCGGTCATCCGCGCCCGCAGCGCTTTCCCCCGATTTCCCGTTTATGAAAGCCGATGCCGGATGCTCCTTTTTTGTCATCGTTTTTTCCGATAGGACATCTGTCTGCCCCTTTCTCCCGTCTATATTTCCTGCCATGCAAAAAAGCAGCAGCCCGAACAGAAATAATACCGCTCCGACTGCTGCCGTTTTCTTTTTCATACTCATCCCTGCTCCTGACCGTCCGTTAAAACAGCATATGCGGGAAAAGATGATTTTATATCCTTATCGCCTCAACAATATACCCTGATATCCTTTAACCAGACTTCGTCCCGTGCAGCCGTCACCTGAATGCGGATACGCAGGATTTTATCTTCCATATCGTTAATAAGAGGATTCTGATCTGCAAAAGGATTCTGCAGCTGGCATATTTTCCGGTTTCCTACAGTTGTTCCCTGATAGAGCGGATACTGACTGCCGCTGCCGGACTCCGCCGTGATGCGAAAACTTTCGATCCGCTGTCCCTTCGCAATATCCTCACGAATCTCCACATACCTGATTTCGGAAACCGGATGTTCCAGCGTTACCGTATAAACAGGCTGGGTCGCAAAACCGCCTTTCTCTTTTTCCACTCCTGCCGGAACCAGGTTGCCGAATTCTTTTTGCAAAAGCTCTCCAAACTCCTTCAGGCGCTTCACGTCCCGCTCGTCCATCACTCCTTCCCTGTTCGGAGGAAGATTTAAATGCATGCAGGCATTTGCCCCGACGCTTCTTAAATACGTATCAAACAATCTCTCCAGGGAATGGGGCTCTTCCTTTTCATGCCAGAACCAGCCCGGACGTATTGACATATTTATCTCGGTCGGCGTAAAGGTCAGCCCTTTTGAATACATGATGTTTGCTATCGTACCAAGCTCCTGCTCCGTATTGTAAAGCCAGCTTAAGTCGCCCTCCTGCGCCATCGGTCCGGGACCTGTCTGCACCTGACTGTGATAACACAACTCTGATGGAATGACCGACCACTCCGCATGACGGGAATGTCCCGCTTCATTACCGCACCAGCGCACATCCGGTCCGTAATCATTAAAAATAACGGCGTTCGGCTGATATTTGCGTATCAGCTCGATATATCTTGGAAAATCATATTCCTGTTTTTTACCGTTGGGCCCTTCTCCGCAGGCATTATCAAACCATACATAAAAAATATCGCCATATTCCGTCAACAGCTCCGTCAGCTGATTACAGAAATAATCATTGTACTCCGGCGTCCCATAGCAGGATGCGTTTCTATCCCATGGAGACAGATAAAACCCAAATTTGATGCCGCCTCTTCTGCAGGCTTCCGCTGCCTCCCGCACCACGTCTCTTTTACACGGGCTGTTTTTCACCGAATGCTCCGTGTATTTAGACGGCCACAGACAGAAGCCGTCATGGTGCTTGGCAGTAAGTACCATGCCCTTCATTCCGGCAGATTTTATGGCTTCCACCCACTGATCGCAGTCCAATTTTTCCGGATTAAAAACCGCCTCGTCCTCGGTTCCGTCCCCCCATTCCCTATCCATAAATGTGTTCACACCAAAGTGGATAAACGCATAGCTTTCCAGCTCAAACCAGTCGAGCTGACGCTTTGACGGGCGGACGTTTGCCGCCTCTTTTAAAAATGTAACCATTTCTCCTCCTTTTTGCCGAAAAAACCGGAAAGAACTGCCGTATACGCGACAGCCCTTCCCGGTTCTGTCCGGATGCCATAACGGCTCCGCTATTTTTCTATTTTATTATCCTGCAGACCGCCTTGTCTGTCAATCTTATTCTCCCTTTCCCCCCTTTTTTAACTCCAGATAACGGTGACGGCCGGCCTTGTCAGACTGTACCGGCTCTTCTGCACTTTCTAATATCTTTTCACCTCCGCGTTTTCAGGAACTCCCTTACCTCTTCCGCAAACGGATCGCTGCATTCCTCCAGCAATCCTGCCAGCTTTTCCGTAAATTTCTTCACAAGCTCCGGTTCCTTTTCTGCGATATTTTCCATCTGATACGGATCTTTTTCATCATCGATCAGCACAGCTTCCAACGGCAGCGTTTTATTGTCCTGCTCATGATGGATGACGAAGGTGTAACGGTCATCCTTAAAGCCTCTGCTGATCGTTGTATGATGATAAAGCGCGTGTCCGATCTCCCCGTCCCGGTTTTCCAGAATTGCATGTCCTGCATTCTGTCCGCGCAGACCGGCCGGAATTTTATCCTCCAGCCCCAGCATCGTCAGAATCGTCGGCATCAGATCCACCGTGGAAATCAACATATCCGTTGTTCTTGGCTGTATCTTTTCAGGATACCGGATCAAAAGAGGAATCTGGAAGGATTCGGCATAATAGCTGTTTTTTTCCATCCGTCCATGGCTTCCCATCATCTCGCCGTGATCCGACGTATAAATGATGATCGTATTATCCCGGATACCCTTTTCATCGATAGCGTCGAGCACCCTGCCCAGCTGCTTATCCAGACCGGAAACTGCCGCAAAATACTGCTTCACGCTTTTCCGCGCCCGTTCTCCCTGTTCCCCTTCCGGAACATTCGGGCGGTTTAACAGCTCCTCTACCGGTCTGTCCCGGTAAATATCCAGATATTTATCCGGTACCATTTCAAAAGGCATATGGGGCGGATTATGCGCTATAAACAAGGCAAAAGGCCTTTCTGTATCCGCATTTTTAATATAATCCACCGCCACATCCGTCTCATGTTCCGGCGCCCACTGTTTCACATGGAGACAATCCTTTGCTTCTGCATCTGTCTCCCAGTAATGAGGTTCCAGATGATTATCACAGCATCCATAGGAGTGCCAGAAGGTAAATCCATGTCTTCGTTCCTTCGGAGTATAGGCATCCCATATATTTCCGTCCCAGCGTCTTGGAGGCAGGTACGGATAATCCTCTTCCTGCGGGCATTCCAGATGCCATTTTCCGATATAGCCGCACGCATATCCGTTTTCATGCAGAACATCCGGGAGGCAGACTTCATCCGCCCTTAAGTAGCAGTCCGGATTTCCGGAATTACAGTTTGTGATCACCCCGTTTTCATAGGGATATTTTCCTGTAAACAGGATTCCTCTGTAAGGACTGCACACCGGGCTATTACTGTATGCCCGGTTAAAAGCCAGACTTTCCCCTGCCAGTCTGTCCAGATTCGGTGTGATAACGGGATCTTCCCCGCGAAATCCCATTGCCTGTGCCCGAAATTCATCCGGCACAATAAATACCAGATTCGGTCTTTTTTGTGTATTCATTCCATATCCTCCCTTTAAAGCCCTATCGTGTACGTTTGCTCTTTAATATTTCCTGTATCCTGCTTTCCATTGCTGCCGTCATCTCCGGATGCTCCCACGCCACATTCCGCTGCTGCCCGATGTCATAATCCAGCTGATACAGCTGAGGATCTTTTGAGGCGCCCGTTTCCATATTAACATGCTCCATATAGGGACTTCCTTCTCCCGGAGAAAGATAAACCCAGCTTCCTTTGCGAAGCACTTTGCGGCATGCCATATCTTCTGTCAGGATTTCCTCTCTTCCTTCCGGTTCTTCCCCGATCAGGGCATGGAACAGATTCCGGCTGTCTGCCGCATCTGTCTCTGACAGTTCTGCTCCCAGCATATGGGCAAAAGACGCATACAGATCCACCTGACCGATCAAGGCATCTGAAACGCCCCGGCGAACAAGTCCCGGACAGCTTACCAGAAACGGGATTCTTGTCCCGCCCTCAAATCTGCTGTATTTTCCGCCGCGTAACGGTCCGGCCGGACAATGCGTTCCGTTCAGTTCTCTGGCCTGATCCTGATAACCGTCATCTAATACCGGTCCGTTATCACTCGAAAATACAAGGAGGGTTTTCTCCCGGATACCCAGCTCCTCCAGTTTCTTTAACAGCTCTCCCACGCACCAGTCCATCTCAGCGATCACATCACCTCTCGGACCAAGCTTCGTTACTCCGCGAAACCGTTCTGACGGCACACGCGGTACGTGCGGCTGATGAAGCGCATAATATAGGAAAAACGGCTGCTCTTGTTTTGTGTTTTCCTCCACAAAGGAAAGCGCCCTGTTTAAAAAAGTCTCTGCCAGATCCTCATCCTTCCAGATTGCTTTTTGACCGCCTTTCATATATCCGATTCTTCCAATCCCGTTTATCAGACTGAAATCATGCCCGTGGGAAGAATGCATCCGGAGCATTTCCGGATTTTTATGATAAGTAGGAATATCTTCAAACGGACATTCCTGTGTATAGGAAACCGATATCGGATCGCTTTCCTCCAGGTTTGCCACTTTTCTGCCGTCCACATATACACATGGTACCCTGTCCGCAGTTGCCGGGAAAATAAAAGATTCCTCAAATCCCAAATCGACCGGAGTGATATTTATCTCTCTGTTCCAATCAATGGGTGCGCTCCCGTCGCTTAATCCCAAATGCCATTTTCCTACGATACCCGTGCGGTATCCCACTTCCCGAAACATTTCCGCCATTGTCTTTGTTCCGGGCTCTATGATACACTGTGCATCTCCCGGCAGAATATGCGCCCTGTCATTCCGGAACGGATAACGTCCGGTAAGCATACTGTAACGTGATGGCGTGCACACCGCTGAAGCCGAATATGCATCATAAAACTTCAGTCCCTCCCTGCATAAACGGTCTACATTCGGTGTTTCCACCCGACAGCTTCCATAGCAGCTCAGATCTCCAAAACCAAGATCGTCCGCATATATAATGATCACGTTACGCTGATCACTCATTTCCCCATCCTCCTTTTTCATTTTTCTCATTTTTTCCGGAACTCTCCCGTAGCTTCCCTCGCCGCGCGAAGCCGCTCCATTGCTGTGCACAGCATCTCTTTGCTTAAGGCAATGTTCATCCGGATGAATCCCCGACTGTCCGGTCCAAACATCTCTCCTTTGTAAACGCCCACTTTCGCCTGCTGAACAAACCACTGCTCCCTCGCTTCTTCTGTAAGCCCGTCTCCTCTGCAATCAATCCAGAGAAGATACGTTCCCTCACGAGGCATTACTGTCCATTCCGGGAAATACTGCTTCAAAAAATTTCTCACCAGATCTTCATTCCGATCAATATAGTCCAGAACTGCCTCATGCCATTTTCCGCATTCCGTATAGGCAGCGCACAATGCCTCCTGAGCAAAAGCCGTGGGATTATGCATCCCGACCCGATAAATCTGTCTTTCCACATTTTTGCGGATATTTTCCTCCGGAATAATCAGAAACGAAACGATCATTCCCGGCATGTTAAAAGTTTTTGCCGGAGAAGATGCAATGATCAGACGCTCTGTGTTCTGCTCCAGAAGATTCAGGGCAGTATGAAATTTTGCACCTTTCCGGATCAGATCCCCGTGGATTTCATCCGAAAAAAGGATCAACTCATGTTTTCTGCAAAATGCCCCCAGCCGCTCCAGTTCCTCTTTATCCCAACACCGCCCTGTTGGATTATGCGGATTGCACAGGATCAGCATCCGGGTATCCGGCGTTACCATCTCCTCCATCCGGTCAAAATCCATTTCATAACGCCCGTTTTTCCATACAAGAGAAAGCTCCGTCACCGCTCTTCCGGCCTCTGTCACAGCAGTCTTCAACGGGCCGTAAACTGGCGTATGCATCATTACCCGTTCTCCGGTCCGCAGGAACGCTTCTGTACAAAGCCCTGCTGCAATATTGATCCGGGGACAGAACACAATCCACTCCTTTTTCACCGACATCCCGTATTGCGTTTTATACCAGTCCTGTATTGCTTCAAAAAAACCATCATCCACATCGGTATAGCCTAAAACGCCTCTGTCTGCGACTCTTCTTACCGCATCCAAAACCGGCTCAGGCGTCTTAAAATCCATATCTGCAACGCCCATCTGGATCATATCAGGCACCCCGTATTCCAGATCCATCGTGTCCCATTTTGCACTGTGCGTTCTGCGTCTGTCTATAATAGTGTCAAAATCGAATTTTTCCGTCTGATTCATTCTCCATTCCTTTCTCCGTAATAGTAGTTCAGTCTCAGATCAAACGGCTTTGTGCTTCCGCAGCGGTCAAGCTGTCCGCTCCCTGTCACTGTATATTTTCTGCCATCCGTTTCTTCCCGGGTGTAAGTCTCAAACCAGTGCTCCATCGCCTCTTTCAACTTTATAACCGTTTCTGCATAAGCGCTGTTTCCATACAGATTATAATTTTCCTCCGGATCATTCTCCATATCAAACAGCTGGTTTGGCCCTTCGGGGAATCGATCCACGTATTTCCATTTTTTTGTACGGATCATACGGGTGTTGCTGTACTCGTCGAAGACCACCACGCGTTCTGCAGCTTCTTTTTCCGGATTTTGGATCAGCTCTGCCATGCTGTGCCCCGGCTGCATCGGTTCCCTCTCCCATCTGCATCCTGCAAGCTCCAGTATCGTCGGATAAAAATCATACTGACTGGCCATTTGATGACATACGGCTCCTCTGACTCCCTGCGGCATACGGATGATAAGCGGAACCTTGATTGCCGTATCATACATATTCTGAGGATACGTTCCGTTTCCTTTCCCCCAGATGCCATGGTGTCCCATATTCATCCCGTTATCTGCAGTAAAAATCACAACTGTATTTTCCAGGAGTCCCTTTTCCTCCAGCTCATCCATGATTTTTCCAATGCCGGCATCCATCGCACTGATCGCGGCATAATATCCTCTTAAGTTTTCTGCCCGTTTCTTTGGCGTATCCCCTACCGGCGCACTGGCTACCTGATTGGGATGCACCGGAAGATCCGGCGTCGCATCAAATTTACAATCTCTGTACCAGTCCAGATACTCCTTTTTATGCTGTTCTTCCTCCCACGGGCTGTGAGGAGCCGTATAATGAACACTTAAATAAAAAGGAGACTCCCCTTGTGAAAACGTGCCGATATATTCTACTGCCTTTTCCGTGATCAGATCTGTTATATACCGCTTCGGTGCAGAAAAAACGCCGTCCTCGCAAACATCCGGATCAAAATAGTGGATACATCCGCCTGCTCCGATCGTAAACCACTTTTCAAATCCCTTTTTCTTTTCTGCATTGTTTCCCAGATGCCACTTCCCACTCAGCCCGCATACATATCCGCTTTCGGCAAGCTCCTCTATATAGGTTTTATGTCCTTCCAGGTATTCGATCGGTTTGTCTTTTCTGGCAAACTGCCGATGCTGCGCCATCTCAGGATAGCGGTCGGTATCAATATTGCCGCCGGAAATCCAGTCCAGAACACCGTGACAGGAGGGCATCTTTCCCGTTACGATCGACGCCCTTGCCGGAGAACATACCGGAGACGCGCAATAAAATTCGTCAAACCGCACGCCACCCGCTGCCAGTCTGTCCAGATTCGGCGTACGGATATCATGATTTCCGGCGCATCCCATTGCCCATGCTCCCTGGTCATCCGATAAAATAAATACGATATTCGGCCGTTTCTCCTTCTTTACTGTCTCCATCCGCTATTCCTCCCGATACACATAATCTCCGACTTCTTTTTTCAGCTCTTCCAAAAGCTCCTGTTTCACCTGAAAAAAAGCCGGGTCTGATACAATATTTTCCGCTTCCTCCGGGTCTTTTTTCAAATCAAACAACATAACCGGTTCCATCCGCTCCGAATTCACTACCAGCTTGAACCGCTCATTTCTCATCATATACCATGGATTTGATGTCATATGATTTTCCGCAAACACCGGACGATGTTCCGTATGATTCCCCTCGATTAGCCCCAGCAGGCTTTCGCCCGGAAGCTTCTTTTTACTCCTGCCCCCCGCAAGCTCCATACAGGTCGGATAAAAATCCACCGCCGAAACAGGCGTTTCCACAAGCTTTTTCTGCTCCATCCACGGAATTCTGACAATCAGCGGAACCCCGCAGGAACGCTCATAGGGCAGGCACTTATTTTTCATCCCGTGACTCCCCTGCATATCTCCGTGATCCGAGGAAAAAATAACGGCTGTCTGATCTGCAATTTTCAACCGTTCCAGTTCATTCAGTATCCGTCCTACATTCGCGTCGATCTGGGATACCATCGCATAATACAGTTTTAAGTATTCCTGCATATTCCCGCCATAACGTACAAAATCCGGACAAAGTTCATAAGGTCTGGGACTGTAGGGTGAATATGTCGGTGTATAGGGATCGACCGGTTTATACTGCTCCGGCATCGGAAGCTCTACGTTATCATACAAATGCTCATACTTCTCTGATGGCTGCTCCGGATAGTGAGGCGCCTGAAAGAAAATTGTCTGCAAAAAAGGAATCCCCGCCCCGGCCAGCTCTCTCATCCGTTCAATCCCCAGACTGGCTGTCACATCCGTCCGATGCGCATCAAACTTCCTCTCTGCCCCTTGTTCATCATAGAAGCAGACGTCATCCCTGAATCCATTATAGCACTGATATCCCAGGAAATGTTTATGCCCTGCCCGATATTTTTCCGGAACAGGACCATTGCCATCCGCTCCCAGATGAAGCTTTCCGACAAATCCTGTCTCATATCCCAACCGCGCAAGCTCCTTTGGCAGAGTTTCCTCATTCTCTCTCAGCGCCTGTCCGTTTTTCTGTACGCCGCAATCCTTACTATAACAGCCCGAGTATAAAATCCCCCGAAACGGTCCGCATACCGGATTATTGGAATACGCATTGCAGAACAATGTTCCTTCCTCTGCCAGCCTGTCCAGATTCGGTGTTTTTACATAAGGCGATACCGCTCCCAAAGCATATTTGTGCATCTGATCCGTCAGGATCAGCAATATATTCGGTCTTTTCCTTTCCATCCGCTCCTCCATAAAAAGTGTGTGCATAAACGTGTTTTTATTCGATAGGAAAGGTCCTTTCCTATCGAATAAAAAAGCTGCGCGTTTTCCGCGCAGCTTTTTTCCGGTCATCCCTTCACGGAACCGATCATAACACCTTTTACAAAGTATTTCTGTACAAAAGGATACATAATCAGAACAGGCAGCGAAGAAATAATGATTACACCATATTTGATCGTACGGGCGATCAGCTTCATATGCTCCAATGTTTCCGGATCCAGTCCTTCCGGATCTACAGACTGTCCTGTGATCAGGATATCTCTCAGAATCAGCTGCAGCGGATACAGCTCCGCTCTTGTTACATAAATCAATCCGTTAAAGAAGGAGTTCCAGTGTCCTACCGCATAATAAAGGATCATGATTGCAATGATTGCCTTTGACAGCGGAATCACGACGGAAATAAAATATTGAAAAATACCGCATCCATCAATTTCTGCTGCTTCCTGAAGCTCCATCGGAAGCGTATTGATGAAGAATGTACGGGTCAGAATCAGGTTAAATACGGAAAAAGATCCAAGGATCATCAGAACATACGGCGTATCCACCAGATGCAGCCCTTTTACAACCAGATAGGTCGGGATCAGACCGCCGCCGAAATACTGGGTGATGATCAGCATCTTCATAATGAAATTACGTCCCGCCATATCTTTTCTGGAAAGCGCATATCCCGAAGGAATTGTCAGAAACAGCGCAAACAGTGTACCAAAGAAGGTATACCGGATCGTATTGTAATAACCGGTCCAGATTCTTTTATCCCGGAGAATATATTTATATCCATCCAGATTAAAACCCTTCGGCAAAAACAGAACCTTTCCTGAAGCTACCATGTTCGGATCGCTGACGGATGCGATCACTACGAAGTAAAGCGGATATAAAATCGCAAGGGTAAGCAGGATCACAATGCCATATACCATCATCAAAAAAAGTGCATCGGAAGGATTATTTTTAATTTTTTTAATCATGTCATTTCTCCTTACCACAGACTTACATCTGCTACTTTTTTCGCAATCTTATTGACCGTCAGCAGTAAGATCAGGTTAATAATGTTGTTAAACAGACCAATCGCAGCGGAATAACTGAACTGTCCGCCCTGAATACCGATTTTATAGGTATAGGTCGAAATAATCTCAGAATAATTCAGGTTTACGCTGTTTTGCAGAAGGAAAGCCTTCTCAAAACCAACGCTCATGATTTCACCGGTTCTCATGATCAGCATGATGACCATTGTAGGAACGATTGCAGGAAAATCAATATGGCACAGTCTCTGGAACATATTTGCTCCATCCACCTTTGCGGCCTCGTGCAGCTCCGGTCCGACAGAAGTCAATACCGAAATATACATGATCGAACCCCATCCGAGATTCTGCAGCACACCGGACCATACATAAATATGACGCCATTTACCCGGATCTGACATAAATCCGACCGGTTCAATTCCAAACAACATCAAAAACTGATTGATAATACCGTCACTTGCAAGGAAAATCGTGATCATACCGCAGAAAACTACCATGGAAATGAAATGCGGTGCATAGGTAACCATCTGTGAGAATTTTTTAAATTTTCCTTTATTGATATAATTCAAAACAAGCGCAAAGAGAATCGGGAGGGGGAAGCCGGCGATCAGCGAATATAAGCTGACCGCCAGAGTATTCCACAGCAGGGTTCCGAACTGATAGGATTCAAAAAATGTCTTGAAATGCTTCAGTCCTACCCATGCGCTTCCCCAGATTCCATCCGCCGCCCTGAAGTCTTTAAATGCAAGCTGAATTCCGTACATCGGTACATAACTAAACAGGATGACATATAACAGCATCGGAAGCACAAACAAATAGCAGACCCAGTTTTTCTTCAGCATGCTCAGACTGTTTAATTTTTTAAGCTTTCCTGTACGGGTAATTCCGTCTTTCTCTTTCCCCTTCATGGCGCACTCCATTCTAACGGCTGAAATAGTCGTTTACATAATCCTGGCAAAGCTGCTTATATTCTCCGCACTTTAAGTTTTCCAGTGTCTTTAAATGCTCCTGCCACTTTGCTTCATCCACGCCATTGATGATGGAATCTGCAACAAATTTATTCAGGTAAGTATCGATATCTGTTTTCAGGATGACTCTTCTCTCCTCATTTGTCGGATCAGAAGACATTCCGGAAGGAAGACCCTTTACTGCCATCGGAAGCATTTCACCCAGAGCCACCTTACGATAGTTCGGTGTAGGTGTTTCCGGATCATCTACCATCAGCTGATCGTAGTTCTGTCTCCACAGAGAAGGAGTTGTGCCTGCAAAGCTCTCTGCGTTTCTGTATTCTCCGCCATTGGAGTATCCGCCGGCAGCCTCCAGAACCTCAGGCTTCATCAGAATCCACTGATATTTCTCCTCGCCGTCTGCTTCTACCTTTTTCCATCTTACATCTTCTGCACCACGCCCCCACAGAAGAGCTTCTTCAACAGAAGAGTTGATATAGTCATACCATCTGATCAGCGCTTCAGGGTTCTTACATGCATTTGTGATTACGAAGTTATCGCCGGGATATGCATTGTTCTGACATACCATCTGTTTGCCATCTGCACCTTTCAGCAGCGGAAGCGGAACATATCTGTCTGCATCGGATGTTCCATCTCCGTTATTCACGCCGCTGTCACTTCCGGTATAGTTGATATGCATACCGATCACATCGCCTGCAGCACCCTTGGAATCATACTGCTCCTGGCTCATCGTAAATACATCTTTGTCAATCAGGCCTTCTTTATACAGATCGCTTAAGTAAACAAGGCAATCATAGTAGCCCTGCTCCTCCGGGCTGAATACAACTGTGTTATCTTCTTTTAAGAAAACATGGCTTGCATTTTCTACAACACCCCAGGGTCCGAAGAAGTTCTCGATTGCATTTGCCCAACCCCATACGTTCATAAATGTAAACGGAATCTCATCCTTCTGGCCGTTTCCATTGGGATCCTGATCTCTAAACGCTACCAGAACCTCTTTTAACTCTTCCGGAGTTGTCGGCATTTCCAGATTCAGCGCCTTTAACCAGTCTCTGTTGATCCAGCACAGAGAGTCTATCATATTAGAGAAGGATTCATCGCCGATCGGCATGCAGCGGATCTGTCCGTCCGGAGCGATCAGGCTGTTCGGATAATCATCTCTTGTCTCAAAAAATGCACTTACGTTCGGAGCATAGTCTGTCATATAATCATCCCATGCAACAAGCTGCTCATAATACTTGGATACATCCACGCCGCCGCAGATTGCATCCGGTAAGCTGTCGGTGCTGAATAATATGTTGATCTTCTCTGCCCATCCGGACTTCGGGATTTCTACCCATTCAATATGGATTCCGGTTTCCTCTTCCGTCCGCTTAACGCATTCACGCTCTGCCGCTGCTTTTAACTCACTTGTCTGAGGTACTGCAATGGTAAAAGTAATGGGTTCATTTACAATCGGAAGCCCCTCTTTATTTACCGTCACCTCACTGGCCTGTGCAGCCGCTGTCGCCTTCTCCTCTTCCTTTCCGCCGCATCCTGTCAGCAGCCCCGCTGCCATAGATGCTGTCAGAAGAATCGCTGTCAATCTGGTTACATCTTTCTTTTTCATATACACCCTCCTGATATGTGATTTATCTTTGCTCCCGTCCCTGACTTTTCTTTACCGGTCCGGGCGCCCTTGAGCTGATATCAGAATATCTCATTTCTCTTCCTGTGTCTATCGTCCTTTGTTGAATGTTTTGTGCATCTTTTTCTGTTTTTGGCATTTTTTATGCCATAAATTCAACAAGATAATGTCTTTTCTTTCATTTTTGAATGGCAATTCAACATCGTTTGATAAAACACGATAGCAAAACGCCAAAATCATTTTATTTTTCAACAATATGTCTATGTATTTTATTTTGAAAGGTTATAAATCCGCTGCTGCCTGACGCAAAAATCCCCGGCTGACGCACGCCTCTATCCTCTGGGCGCTCCTCAGCCGGGGATTTTTCTCCCGCTACAGATTTTCCCTGTATTCCTTCGGTGTCATTCCTTCATATTTTTTAAACATAACCGCAAATCCCGTACTGCTCCCATACTGTAAAAGCTCTGCAATCTCTCCGACCTTCAAATCGCTGTCACGCAAAAGCTGCTTTGCCTTTTCCAGTTTTATCTGATCCACATATGCGGAAATACTGACTCCCATATTTTTTTTGAAAAAGTGGCTCAAATTTGAAACTGACGTATCGAAGCTGGCAGCCATGTATTTGGCTGAAAACCCCGGATCAAGATAATGCTCGTGCAGATATGCCAAAACGTCCGTAATACTCCGCTTGCGGCATCCTGCCTCTGCTTCCGTTCCTTCCTTCGGCGCGGTCCTGTGCCTGCGCTCTTCCAACGCCATGTCGAATATGTTTAAAACATCCTGTCTGGAAAAAGACCTGTTCCTGACAAGGGCATAAAATTTTCTCGAATCCAGTCCCAGCATGTACAGCGTCTCAAAGCTTGCCAATATTGCTGTAACTTCCTCCGACTCCGAGATTATCTCCCGTATCTCCCTTAAAATGATATCTACCCGGGATTCTTCCCCAAGGGCAACGGCATCCTTTAGCGCTTCCATCTCCATCCGCGGATAATCATCCACGCTGCTGTACGTTCTTTTTATCTTCCGGATCGTCATCTCATAAGATTCCTTTATCTTTCCGATATCCGAAATGATAGCGCCCCTTTCAAATCTCGCACCCGCCTCCGCAAATGCGTCAAGTTTTTTCTCTATCGATTCTTTTTCTTCACAGCTCAGCACGAGCCACATATAAATATCCCCGAACAGGTTTATCTTGTATGCGCTCGAAAATCCATCTTCCCGCTTCATCGCAACAAAATAATCCTTCAAATCCTCGTTGCATGCCGATTTCGGAAACAGGATGATATACTGACTCTTTCTATCCACATGAACGCCGCTTGCCAGACATTTTTCCCACAGTTCATCCCCCTTTTGAATATCCAGCGTCAGCAGCTCGTACAGACAGCTCTCTGCCTGCAGCGCATTTTTCTCATCTTCCAGAGCCGCCGAATGACCGACAATATCCTGAAATATTACATATCGCTTTCTTGAATAGAACAGTGCGAGCACAATGCCTACCGCCAATGATACTCCTATCCAGAGCACATAGCTTTTCAGATAACGGACGCTGTCAGATATTATCTCTTTTTTGGAAGCCAGATTCCATATCGTAAAGCCGTTTGCCACATCCTGACGATAGATTTCATAGTCGTCCTCCGACCAGTCCGCTATCTTATCTGTGCTCTGATAAAGTACCTCATCCTGCCATGTGATAGCCGTAATGCCTTCCACACCTCTCGGTGCAAACTGTTCCATCAGCTTCTCTCTGCTGACTGTCACAAGAAGATACTGTCCCTTGCTCCCCGTACGTTCCATTTCCAGTTTGCTGCGCAGGCTGAAGGCTATCACCATTCCGTCCCTTGTTCCGGCATAAAACGATGCCCTTCCTGCAGCCATGCCGCGCTCCTTCGCCTCATCCAGTATCTTATTGTCCATCCGGCATCGTCCGGCAAAAAAGATATCTTCTTCATAGGTGCCTTCAGAGCTGAATATCTTCTGCTCATCCATATTATAAAAATACAGCTTATCCACAAAGGGAAGGGCTCCTTCTTTATTTCTCAGGTCCTGCATGATATCCAGATATGTAACCGGGAATCCCAGCCCATATGATGCCGGGCTGTAAACCTTACTGTATCGACAGTCGTTATACTGAAGAAGGATGACAGACATTTCCTGATCCCAATACTTACTCTGGCTCTCTGTCTTGAGCTCCACCTCCGTCATAACGCGCTCAAGATTGTGCTGCCTTACTACAAAAAAGGTGCTGAAAGCCACGATCAACATAGGGATCAGCAAAATAATATGATAGTTAATGATAAAAGAAAGATAATTTTCCCGTTTGCTGTTTACTCTGTTTTTCATACCAGTTTTTCCATTTCCCCTCTTATCATTATATAATGTGCCAGATTTCAAGCACCATTACTATAGCATATCTCGTCAATCTAAACAATACAAATCTTTACTTCAATGTAATGTTGTTTTTTCTTCTGCGTTATGAATGTCACATGATACTGATCTTCCATGGATACGCGGAATGCTTCCTCTACGCCTTCGTTTACATCTGTCCCGAAACGCCCTGTAATATCCGGCGTCCCGCAAAAGGCCTTATCCGGAAATACGACCGCGCGCTCGCCCCCATGTTCTAAGACAAGCGTCCCGTCCTCCTGCAAAGCCGGTCTGTCCAGCATATGAAGGAGCCATGAAATTTCGCACGCTTCTTTTGACCTTATCTCATCTCTGATCACCAGCTCTTTTTCAGTCAGTTCAAACGAGCGCTCATAAAATTCCAGCATCGGATAAGCCTCCCGAAGGTCCAGCCTCAAAAAAAACCGTTTATTTTCCTCATGTTTCCAGTCTGTGAATCTTCCTGCCGCCCGGAAGCTGTCCGTTTCCTGTCCTCTTCCGTTCACCAGAATACAATTGTGCGCCTTTGTCGTCCTGGTCCAGTTCCTGTGATGTTTTGTTCCCCAGCACCGTCCAAAATAACCGGACGGTGTAATAAGTACCTTATTATTCCGGATGAGCGCAAAGGATCCCTGATCCGCATGCTGATGACTTACGGACCCAAATCTGCTCGCCCGCACTAAAAGCCCGGTACCATGCGCCTGATCCGCAACATTTGTCTGACAGCTTGCCAATCCGGCTCCCTCAAATACCGCCATAGCACAAGCCTCTCCGGTCAACCCCCGCTCCGGCATTCTTCCCTCCGGCAAAAACACATCCAGAAGATGCAGCTCAAACAGCTCCGGCGCCGCATATTGCTCTGCCTTTATACGAGCCTCCTCCGGTCCGAACCGCTCTGCATATAACCGGAACGGATTCTGCGCAAAAAATCCCTTCCATTCCGGATCTTCACTCCCGCACCAATATCCGTCTCCAAAGGGATGGTTTTCTCTTTCTTTTTCCGCAAAATGAAGCAAAAACTGCGGCAGACGCTGATAAAACGGCCTATCCAGAAAACGGACGTCCGCAAACCTCTCTACCGCCATAAAAAACAGCAGATACCATTTCGTATAACTGGAAGCATAAAAAGGTCCTTCTGCCCAGCCACCGTCTGCCGTACCGTAAAACGGAAAAATACCTCCGTAGATTTCCAGCGCATAAGAAAGCCAGCGTATCAGTATCTCTTCCTTAATATATGTGCTTCCTTTCAGCACAAGCGCCGCCTCCCCCAGATAAGCCGGAAGCCGTCCCGCATGGGAATCTCCGGGATTTTCCGCAAAATCAAGAGCACGCAGCCGTTCCTCACACTGTTCCGCATAGGCAATTATCGTCTTTTCTGCGATATATCTTTGCTGATCTGTCAAAATGTCATAAAGCATATCATACACTGCAGGGATACAACGCGCATTGCTCAAACCAATTTCATCATTCCAGGGCGCATTTACCGCACAGGGACCATCCGGATTCCAGCTGCATATTGTCAAAAGCAGCTCCTTTGCCTTTTTTCCTGCCCCTTCATCCCCCAAAAGAGCATATCCCAGCGCGCATGCCACCATATCCCTGTCGCAGTATTCCCGGTATTCTCCGAAATACTCCCTGTACGGCAGTCCATCCTCAAAGCTGTAAAAAAGCGGAGGCTTTGGGAGTTCCCGCGCACATGCCGCCTCGATATTTCTTTTTAACACCTCTGTTTCCGCTTTTCTCTTTTTCAGGATTCCCGGAATATCCTCCTTAAAAAACAGATGCCTCGGGCGGACATCCGGCACAGCACAAAACACGCTCTCTGCATCCTTCCTCAAAATCACTGCCGCATTTTCGCTGATGACAAATTCCTGCCAGCCGCGCTCCTCTTCTCCGCACAAAAGATTCCAGCGATATTTTCCCGGCTTTAACGGTTCTTTCGGGACAACATGATTTTTTTCCGTTTCCGCTTCAAAAACGATCTTGCCGCTCCTATCCTGCACAACGACACGATACTTTTTTTCTTTTCCATCCCGCAAAAACGAAAATACCGGCGGTGTTTCCTCTATCACCGCCCCATCTGCCGGAGCCGGAAAAATCTGACTGCCTGACGTTCTTTTTTGCTCCAGCATCTCTCATTCCCCCTATTCCCAGCAATATTCTCCGCTCTCGGCATCTATCCTTCCAATCTGTCGGGCAGGGATTCCCGCCATAATTGCATAATCCGGCGTACTTTTTGTCACAACGGAATTGGCGCATATAAGATTACATCTCCCAAGCTTCACACCGCCCGTTATCGTTACGTTGGAAGCAAGCCAGCTTCCCTCTCCTATCCTGATGCTGTCATCCCCGTCCGCCTCTGTCCGTGCACTGAACCAGCCTGTTTTGGCATCGAATTTGTGATTGCCTGCCGCCAGCGAGCAATGTGGACCTATCAGGGTATTTTCCCCTATCGTTACATTTCCATTTACATAACTATATAATCCGATAAACACATTGCTGCCGATATTATCCCGGTCATGTACCCGTATGATAGCCCCCGGAGCAACCCGGATATTTCTTCCTCCAAATCCCAGCACTTCTGCCCTCCGGCAGTTATCCGCTTCATTGTCGCTGCGGTTGGCATACTCCGTCAAAGCTGCAAACAGCTCATCAGACAATATCAGTCTGCCGTCTTCCCCTTCCTTTGCAAGCCCTGCCCCTATCAGCTTTTCCATATCCATTTCAAAAGTCCCCTTTCCTTTTAAGCCGTCGTCATCCAAATTTTTCGCCGGCTTGTCGTACCCCTTCGACATTTTATCATTATAATACTTCTATCTTATTATAAATTCCGGAATACCCAAAAACCCTGCAAATATATTGCAAAAAAGGGGATTTTCTGCGCTATTGCCTGCAGAAAATCCCCTTTGTTTTTATTCTTTATATTCAGTTCCGGATACATCCAGTCAATGTAACCGCTCCGTTATCCTCAATCCTGTCCGTTAGGATATTTCTTATAACCCGGATGACGTCCGGTCACCTTATAACCCTCACGCATGGAAATAAGACGGTCGATATTTTCTCTGGAAAGCTCTTTCGCTCCGCCAAGCAGATGGGCATTTAAGCTTATCTTTGCGAACAGCTCCATTGTCTCCATCCTGTAATATGCTGTCGTCACATCTGCACCTACAGTCAGTGCGCCGTGATTCTGCAAAAGCAGGGCATCATGCTTTCCGAGATACGGTGCAATAGCTTCCGGTACTTCATTTGTGGAAGGCGTTCCGTAAGGAGTTACCGGGATAGAGCCCAGAGCGATCACAGTCTCTATCATAGAATATTCATCCAGCGCCTTGTTCGCTACAGCAAATCCGGTTGCCACAGGCGGATGCGCGTGTACAACTGCGCCCACATCCTCGCGCTCCTTATAGCAGCGAAGGTGCATCTTTATCTCGGAGGACGGACGATATCCTTCCTCTGCCTCCAGAATATTGCCTGTCCCATCGATAACAACGAGCTTTTCAGGTGTGATAAAGCTCTTGCTGATGCCAGTGGGCGTCGCCAGATATACATTGTCGGAAAGACGTGCAGAAACGTTTCCGTCATTGGCTGCAACCCAGCCAAGCTGCCACATCTTATGGCATACGTCACATATCTGCTCGCGCAGTTCCATTTCTTTCATACTCATATCGATTTTCTCCTTTATTTTCCCGTGACGATTTTGTGATTTTCCTCGTCACATCCACTTTTCCTTCTGCCGTGCACATATCTCGTCCCAATCCTGATGTCCGGATGGTTCGTATACGACCGGTGTTTCGGAAGCCGCCACGAGACGGCGTATCTCTTCCTGACCGGAAAGCTCTCCGGAAGCGGCAAGCTGTATCGCCAGATTTCCGTACACTGTCGCCTCGACAGGACCTGCGTATACCGGAATCCCGCACACGTCTGCCACCGCCTGGCATAAAAGCCGGCTCTGGCTGCCGCCGCCCACAAGATAGAGCGCCGGGAAGCTGCGCCCCGTGCAGAGGCTTATCTCTTCCAGCGCCATCCGGTATTTCAGCGCAAGGCTCTCATGAATACAACGCACAATCTGCCCTGGCGTCTCCGGGACGAACTGTCCTGTTTTCGCACAATATTCCCGTATCCTTCCCGGAATATCGCCCGGCGCCACAAACACCGGATCGTCCGGGTCTACAAAGCAACGTGCGCTCTCTTCCTTTGCAGCCATCTGATCAAGCTCCCCGAAGCCGTATTCCTTTCCCTCGCGTATCCACTGCCTGCGGCTTTCCTGAACAAGCCACAGACCGATGATATTTTTCAGGAAAGAGGTCTCTCCGCCGAAAGCTCCTTCATTTGTGATATTGCAGCGCAGGGAATCCCCGTTGATAGCAGGTTTTTCAAGCTGCGTCCCCACGAGTGACCATGTGCCGCAGCTGACAAAAGCGAAATCCCCCTTTGCAGGAACTGCTGCCAGCGCGCACTGGGTATCGTGCCCCGCCACTGCAATAACTTCCGTACCGCAAAGTCCCAGTTCTTCCTGTAAAGATGCTTTGAGCCTCCCCAGCTTTGTTCCCGGCATCTTTACCGGGGCAAACAGCTTTCGCGGAAGTCCCAGACCGTCTATCACCTCTTTGGACCACTCTTTTGTGCAGGCATCCAGAAGCTGCGTCGTAGACGCCATCGTATATTCGCTGCACGCCTCTCCCGACAGATAGTAGTTGAACAGATCAGGCATCAGGAGCAGACGATCTGCCCGTTCCAGAAGCTCTGGTCTGTTTTTCTGCAGGGACAGCAGCTGGAATGCGGTATTTATCTCCATAAACTGGTTGCCCGTTATCTCATAAAACCGTTCCCCGGGAAACTTTGCAAATGCTTCCTCCAGCATTCCCGCCGTCCGTGCGTCACGGTAATGGACCGGATTTTCCAGAAGAAATCCGCTTTTATCCACAAGACCAAAATCCACGCCCCAGGTATCCACTCCGATGCTGTCAGCCCCCGCCTGTGCCGCCTTTCTCATTCCATTTTTCAGCTCCATGTACAAACGCAGGAAATCCCAGTAAAAGGTACCGTTTAAGGTCACCGGGTCGTTGGAAAAACGGTGAAGCTGCGACACTGTGATCTTGCTGCCGTCAAACTCTCCCAGCATGACTCTGGCGCCGGAAGCGCCAAAGTCTGCCGCAAGCATTCTCTTATTCATAAATGCTCCTTTTTACTTTTCAGCCGTACAGCGGGCCGAATGCTGCGCATGCTCTGTAATCCTGGCCTTCCTTATCCATGCCGAACGCATTCCATGCCGCAGGACGGAATATCTTGTCCTCATCCACGTTATGCATGCTCACAGGAATACGCAGCATGGAGCAGAGGGTTATCAGATCTGCGCCGATATGTCCGTAGCTGATAGCACCATGGTTTGCGCCCCAGTTGTTCATCACATCATAAGCGGTCTTAAACGCGCCCTCTCCGGTCACGCGGGGTGCGAACCATGTGCAGGGCCATGTATAGTCAGTGCGCTTCCAGAGTTTGTCGGAAACCTCGTCAGGCAGCTTCACAGTCCATCCCTCTGCAATCTGTACAACCGGTCCAAGACCCTTTACAAGATTTAAACGCATCATGGTAACAGGCATTTCCGCTTCTGTCAGGAAACGGGAAGAGAAACCGCCGCCTCTGAAATAGCCGAAGTCTGCGGCATTCCATGTGGTCGCTTCCATGATTGCCTTCTGATCTTCCTCTGTCACCTCATACCAGGGCTTCATTATGCCGTTGCCGTCCGCATCCTTCGCCTGACCGCAGGCATCCAGGCAGGCTGCGCCTGAATTTATCAGATGGATAAAGCCGCCGGCCTCTTTTGCCTTGCCCTCCAGATCATAGCCGGTAGCCTTTGCAACCGCCTCGGGGCTCCAGTAAGTACGGACATCTGCAAAAATCTGCGCCCTATTTGTCAGAAGCTTCATAAACAGCATTCCCAGACCGTTTAAAACGTCGTTCTCTGTTGCAAGGATGTAAGGCTCACGCGCGCCGTTCCAGTCGAAGGAAGTGTTCAACAGAGCCTCAGGGAAGTCACAGTTGGGATAAAAGTCTGTCCACTGACGCTGTCCCTGGAAGCCTGCTGCAATCGCGTTGTGTCCTACCTTTTCCTCCTCACAGCCTTCCGGCAGATTCGGGTTACCGTTCATCAGGTCTTTGATGATACACATCATTTTTACGAGGAACTCCCAATCCTTCTCTTTCTGTTCGGGAGTCTTCTGAACCTCAGCAGGGTTCTTGTCAAAGCCTTCCTTGCAGTTAGCCTTTACCCATGCGAGAGCCTTCTCATATTCATTCTTATCGTAAATTTCTTCTGTCATACGGCGGATAAGCTCTACCTCGTCCACAGATTCCACGCGCATTCCCAGATATTCCTCAATAAAAGCCGGGTCTATGATAGAGCCGCCGATACCCATACAGATAGAACCTATCTGCAGATAGGATTTGCCGCGCATCGTTGCAGCAGCTACAGCAGCACGGCCGAAGCGGAGAAGCTTCTCCTTTACGTCCTCCGGGATTTCCTTGCTGTCAGCCTCCTGAACGTCATGTCCGTAAATGCCGAACGCCGGAAGCCCCTTCTGCGCATGTGTTGCCAGAACGGATGCCAGATAGACTGCGCCGGGACGCTCTGTGCCGTTAAATCCCCATACGCCCTTGATCGTCATCGGATCCATATCCATTGTCTCTGCACCGTAGCACCAGCAGGGTGTTACGGTCAGTGTAATCGAAACACCCTCTTTGCGGAACTTATCCGCACATGCCGCAGTCTCGCCTGCGCGGCCGATAGTAGTGTCCGCAATCACGACCTTTACCGGCTCGCCGTTGGAATAACGCAGATTCTCTGTGAAAAGCTGCGCTGCGGCCTTTGCCATTCCCATCGTCTGTTCTTCCAGAGATTCTCTTACCTTCATATAACCTCTGCGTCCGTCTATTGTAGGACGGATGCCGATTACGGGATAATCCCCGATCAGTCTGTTTGCTGCCATAGCAAATACCTCCGTATAATAAATATAATTTTATCATATCACTTCCTTTCCGCCTTTTCTAGTGATATAATGACCAAAAAATGGTACAATATTCACTTTCAAAAAGGAGCTTATATGCATTATCTCGACCTTCGCGAACAGACCATCCACGGCACCCCCGACTTCCCTTTCGCCTTTTACCGCGTGCAGGAAGGGCATCCCCGCTATGATATGCCATTCCACTGGCATAAGGAATGGGAACTCATCCGCATTCTGGACGGCAGCTTCACATGCTGCATAAACGGCGAGCAATATCCTGCAGAAAAAGGGGATTACCTCCTCATAACACACGGAGCGCTCCATGGCGGTACGCCTCAGGACTGCGTCTATGAATGTGCCGTTTTTGACCCTCTGGCCTTTCTGATGCATCCGGAAAGCTGCCGCAGCCTCGTTCAGCAGCTCTACATCAGAAAATCTGCCATTCCTCCGGTCTTTAAAAGCTCCTGCCGCTCTTTTTCACACACCGCGTCAAAGCTCTTTTCCTGCGCCTACGCCAAAGGCCCCGGCTGGGAGCTCTCGCTTACCGGGACGATATTCGAGCTGTTCGGTCTTCTGTGGAAAGAAGGATTTCTGGAACAAAATTCCCCTCAGGCTATCCCCGATGCAGACCGTGCCTTTTTACTCAAACCGGTTTTGGAATATATCGACAAACACTATATGCAGCCGGTCACACTGGAAGAGCTGGCACGCCTGACCGGAATGTCCCCCCGATATTTCTGCCGCTTTTTTAACACATTTATCCACCGCACCCCCATCGACTACCTCAACTACTACCGCATTGAAGTTGCCTGCTCCCTGCTGGCATCTACACAGCTTTCCGTCACTGAGACCGCTTACCGCTGCGGTTTTAACGACAGCAGCTATTTTGTAAAGATTTTTAAAAAATACAAAGGAGTCACGCCTCTGCAATATCGCAGAAGCGGACTCCCTGAATAACCTCTATCTTCCCGGCTGTTTTTCCCGGCTGTAAGCAACGATCAAAAGCTCCACGCTCAGAGTATCGCTCATTTTTCCCGTTTTGACGGACTCGTCCGCTTCCACGCACGCCTGCAGCGCCTCTCTGAGCTCAGGCATCGTAAAGCGGGATGCCTGACTTACATATTTGCGGACGATAAACCCGTGCAGACCTGTCTTTTCTCCGATTTTTTTATCATCCAGCCCTTTCTTTTTCAATTCCTTGACCTGCATCAGAAGATTGAACTGCCTGCCTATCAGAAACAGGATCCGCATCGGGGGTTCCTTTAACGCCAGCAAATCGTAATACAGCTCCAGAGCCCGCTTCTGCCTGCGCTGCGCGATTGCTTCCACCATGTCAAAAATCTGATTGCCTATCTGGCGCGTACATACCGCCTCGATATCCGCCTGCGTCACAACATCCTTTCCCAGCGTATAGCAAAACAGCTTTTCCAGCTCCCGGCTGATATTTTCCATATCGCTCCCCACCCGCTGCAAAAAGTACTGCATGTCTGCCTGCGTTATCTGCTTCCCTTCTTTTTTCAACTGCACGAGTATCCACTTCTGGAGCGTCGCCTCATTCTGCCGGGCAAACTCCACTACGCGCCCCGTGTCCTTGACCGCCTTATACAGCCTGCCCCGCTTGTCCACTTCCGTTTCCACAAAAATGAAATATGCTGTAGGGGATATCTGCCGGATATAATCCGCCAGCTGATCCGACGCCTTTTTAAACATGCCGCTGTTTTCCACCACAATTACGCGCCTCTCGGAAAAAAAGGGCATTGTTTCCGCCAGGTCGATGAGTTTGGGAATTTCCGTCCCCTTTCCCTCAAAATAGTGATAGTTCATCGTATCGCCGCCCGCCAGCGCATCCTTTAGCTTGTCCCGGTACTGCAGGCGAAGATACGCCTCTTCTCCATATAAAAGATATGCCTGCCGAAAGCTTCCGCTCTTTATATCCTCCAACAACTGCTGCAAATCCTTTTCCTCCTCGCGCCTCCAAACCTTTCCTCCATGATACCACAGCGTTTGCGCGGACGCCAGATATTTCTCGGCTGTATCACCGGACCGCCTTTTTATTCGGCATCATACTTTCCTGAACTTCAAATACTGCACTCCAAACTTCAGCCCCGCCAAAAACAGCGCAAACCCCAGTCCCGTATAAAATATAGCGATACACATCTCGGGCATCAGCTGCAGCGTTCGTATCAGTATCCCGAATGTCATCATAAACGCCATTATCAAAAAGGATTTCAAGTCAAAAAAATGCCAGAAATACTGCTTTTGCTCATATTCCTCAATCCGTTTCGTGTGCTTTTTAACAAGACGGTTAAATATCATTCCCCAGAAAAATGCAAATATCGCCGCCGAGCAGACCAGATGAAGAATTGTCACATACGGCCCGTATGCCCCGATACCTATCTTCAAAATATTAAATCCCGCTATAGACCAGACGATTCCTGCTATCAAAAGCAGCGTTTTATTTTCTACTTTCATGATGGATACCTCCTTTAATATGAACAATGTTCATTTTGGATTCTATCCGATTTTATCTATCCGGTCAAGTGACTAAATCACAAAAGGAGCGGAAATACCGCCCCTTTCGTTTACACATTTTATCTTCTCCACACCACAACCCGGTTCTTTCCGGCATGCAGTCTCTCCAGTGGCCCTGCCGTCGGGCACTGCCCTCTTTCTGCTCCCGTAAGGTCACAGTCCAGCACAAGCGAAGAGCCATCAGGATTTTCATATCTTTCCTCGGTCAGCCTTGTTATTCCCAGCTTCTGCGTTGTGACCTGTTCCGTTTCCATCCCAAACATTCCTTCCGGCAGCTCAATCTCTAAAATGACTTCGCTGCCTTCCTCTATAACCTGAACCATCGGCTCGGCATCAGATACACAGTAAGTTTTCTCCCGTTCAAACGCCTTTGCTCCGTTCAGATATACATTCCCGTCGATATAAGCGGGCTGTTTTACCTGAGCATATTGCTCTACATCCCCATTTCCCAACGCCAGAAAACGTTCGATATACTCCTCCATGCAGACCGGAGAGCCATCGTAATGAGAAGTTCCGTAAAAACGCCCTTCTTCTGTCCCGCCCACAAAAATATTCTGATACCAGCGGTCATCGCCGCCATATACCGGAACGGTACCGAGCACTTCCGTCGAATGGGGCAGATGATACGGCGTGGAACGGTCCGGAACCGGATAACGGTTCAAAAAGCCGCAGCACAGATTATGCACATACGCTCCGCCCTGCGCCGCATTATCAAATCCATAGGAGGATGTAAAAATATTATTATCCACCAGATACGGCCCGTGAGAAACTTCCACAAAAAAGTCCCGGTTATTCCTGTTCAATATATTTCTGCTCACACGCACACCCTGCGCCTGCCAATCCAGCCAGATGCCGAGCGTACAGTCGTGGATATAGTTATCGTGTATCTGAACGTCGATGGAGGCATGCAGCTTGATGCCCGCTATCTCATGCCCGTAAAATTCATGTTTTACTGCGATATTATAAATCTCGTTCCCGTAAATCCGGCTGAACACACAGCCCAGATGTCCTACCACACCATTTTGACCGCAGTCATAAATACGATTGTTCCGAACCACGTGAGAACCTATCCGCTCCTTTGACCAGCCGATGGCACGTGCCCGGAACACGGCTTCCATCTGATACTGATAACCGGGCTTTCTGCGCCATTTTGTAAAAGCGCCGTTTCCGGTGGAACTCTCCTTTCCAAGGCTTACCGCGCTGCACTTGGAATCATGGATACAGTTCTTTTCAATAATCCATCCCTTTGCCCAGTTCGGCCCGATAAGTCCCGGCTGCTCATCTGTCGGAGGCGCCCATGTCGTCGCCGCCTGAGCCATTTCAAATCCCCTTACCGTAATATAATCAAGTCCCGTCCGCTCCGGGAAAAAGCAGGCGCGCCGCACGTTTATCTCCGTCAGCTCCCTGTTGGGATCTGCGCCATGGAAATTTGCATAAATCGTTGTCTGCTCCTTGTCCGTCTCCGCATACCAGCGATAGATGGACTGATCAGGATCACGGAGCGCTTCAGGTCTGTCCCCCCACGTTTCATAAGGGCTTACCATCCATTTCTCCGGATTTTTTACTCCGTCTAAATCTCCTGCCTCATAAAAAGACCTGCCGTTTAAGTACACGTCCCCCGCATGGACCGGATGTTCATACGGTGCAACGATCCAGTCACCGAAAATCTCCGTTTCATAAGGATTAAATCCTCCGAACATTTCGTTGGAAACGCTCACCTTCCATACGGTGCCTTCTATATTCTCCCATCCGGTGATGCGTTCTGAACCTTTTATCGTCACATGTTCGCCCTCTGCCGCTTCGTAGATAATACGGCAGTCCTCTGACAATCCTCCGTTTTTCGGTCTTACCCACTCCCGGTACTCGCCCTCATGAACGATGACCCTGTCTCCTGCCGCAGCCAGCTCCGCCGCCCGCTGTATTGTCAAAAACGGGGCTTCCTTTGTCCCCTCATTTCTATCGCATCCGCTTTTTGCCACATGATAAATCATCAATTCTGCCTCCTTTGTCGGTGCTCTTTATTTTCAGTTTAAAAAAGATTCCTTGCCTTCACAAGAAATCCTTTGTACAATAATAGACAATATTTGACTTTTTGGAGGTATGTCATGTTTTTTTATCAGGGAAGCAACTACATGGAAGAGGACTATTTTGACGCTTTTTTTCTGGTTGAATCCGGATTTGCGCCGCATCTGCACCGTTCCTTTGAGCTCATCCACCTGATAGATGGAGAAATCAGCGTTTTTCTTGACGAAAAGGAATATCGCCTGCGCCCGAAGCAGCTTATTTTTGCCTTTCCCGAACAGATCCACGAAATCCGTTCCCTGCGTCCCTCCAAAATTACGGTCATCCAGTTCGCTCCTGAGCTTATCGGACATTTTTCTTCCCATTACCGGAATCTCATCCCCCTGTCCCCGGTACTGTCCGGTCTGTATCATCCGGCAGATACGCTCTGCTTTACTAATATTTATGAAAAAAAGGCTTTTCTCTACCGCCTGTGCGCCCTGCTGACCTCCTCCTCGGACTTTATCCCTGCCCCTGCCCGCCAGACGCCGCTGTTTGCTCTTTTATCCTATATCCAGAACAATTTCTGCTCGGAATGCAGCCTCCGGGAAGCGGCAAAACAGACCGGATATGACTATGTCTACCTTTCCCGGCTTTTCCGTGCCAAAACAGGGCTGTCCTTTACCGCCTGCGTGACGCAGTACCGTATTTCCCACGCCTCTTCCCTGCTTTCCCATTCATCAGATTCCGTCAGCACCATCGCCTACGCCTGCGGCTTTAATACGATCCGAAGCTTCAACCGCAGCTTCCGCATTCTCACAGGCATGACGCCGGAAGAATATCGAAAAAAAATGGTCCGCCCAGCCAAAGGCCGGACAGACCAGTAAAAAACATATTTTTAAACTATCTTCTTATGCCCTTGCTCCTGCCAGCGCCTGCGCAATATCTTCTCTCATATCGATGACCGCCTGGCGGGAAGCCTCTGCGTAATTCTCTGCTCCGAACTTCGCATACTTCTCCTGCTGGTAGGCTGCAATAATGCCGCGGGAAGAATTGATAATGGCACCAAGCCCGTCCTCATTGAAGAAATGAACCAGATCCGAGCCTTTTCCTCCCTGTGCGCCATATCCCGGAACAAGAATGTAAGACTTCGGCATTACCTTACGCAGTACCTTTCCCATCTCAGGGTAGGTTGCCCCAACGACCGCGCCCACATTGCTGTATTCGCTGCCCATACATTCGCTGCCCCATTCTGCAACCTTCTCGCCCACTATCTCATACAGAGGGCGGCCGTCTACCAGACGGTCCTGGAACTCGCCGCTGCTCGGGTTAGATGTTTTCACAAGGACAAAGATACCCTTATTGTTCTCCTGACAAACCTTCAGGAACGGTTTGATACCGTCAGAACCAAGATACGGATTTACCGTTGCAAAATCCTCGTCAAACGGAGCGTAGGTTTTGCTTCCTACCTCTACTTTTCCAAGATGACCTACCGCATATGCTTCGGAAGTAGAACCGATGTCGCCGCGCTTGATATCGCCGATCACAACGAGTCCCTTTTCCTTACAGTAATCAACAGTCTTCTGAAAAGCTATCAGTCCCTCTACGCCAAACTGCTCATACATCGCTATCTGCGGCTTTACCGCCGGTATCAGGTCATAAACCGCATCCACAATGCCCTTGTTGTATTCCCATATCGCCTCGGCAGCGCCCTTTAAGGTCTCGCCATGCTCTTTGAAAGCTGCTGCCCTGATATGCTCCGGGATGAATTTCATCATAGGGTCAAGTCCCACTACGATAGGGGCATTGGTCTTTTTAATGTTTGCAATCAACTGATCAATCATATCCAATCTCCTTTTTTCTTCCTGTATCTTTAAAATATGGTATCACATTCCCACGTTGTTCACAAGACCGGAACTTTCTAAAACACATTTTTCTGCCGCCTTCGCTGCAAATGCGCCTACCGCCGTCAGCCCGAACGCCAGCGCCGCTACTCCCCATACCGGAATAGAAATATGCGCCCGCACCATCCCTATCCCATCCAATACGACCGCATGAACGAGATATATCTCATAAGAATACAGGTCTATCTTCTGCAGAATCCTGCTTTTACACCGGATACCGCGCGTCGCCAAAAGCAATATTCCAAATGCCCAAGACCATATCATAAAGCTGTCCGGCTCCGTACGGCACAAAAAGATCCCCAACCATACCGCCGCCATCAGCCCCGCAAAAAACAGCGTTCTTCTGACAATGAGCATATTTTTCACCGGATCGGTATCCGACTTTCCTATCACATACAGAAACGGCTTTGCCTCCATGATATGATAAACGAGCATCCCGAGCACAAAATAATGCAGATAATAAAATATCATCATATAGTCCGCGAGCCCTGCCGCCGTCCACAGATAACGCAGCAAAAGCGCCAGCACATAGGAAAAAAACGCGCTTCCCACTCCCCTTATGAGCTGTACCAAAACAGGCGCAAGCAGATAAAAGGCAAAAAACAGACATACCGTCCACGTCGCAGTCAGATTCGCCCAGAAATTATCCGGCGCCGGAAGCCACGCGTTCGTCAGCAGAAAATACCGAAGCCAGTACAGCCCGTCCGGATCAGGCGGCACATCTTTTAATATCAGTATGTGGAGCGCCATATTGTACAAAACAACCGCATAATACAGCGGCAGAAGCCTCAATAGCCGCTTTTTGTAATAACGCAGTGCGGAATTTTTTTTACCTGACAAAAACTCTTTATCCCCGCATGCCAGAAACCCGCTTATCAGAAAAAACAGATAAACTCCTGATGCTCCCTGATTCGCCGCCCACGCTGTGCCTCCCGTAAGTCCCAGATAAGGTCCCAAATGGGTGAGAAACACACCAAGACATGCAGCCGCCCGAAAAATGCGGATATTGTCATATTGTTTCATTTTTTACCTTCCAACACTCTGACACAAAAACTGAAACATCCTCGCATAAGTATCCGGTGTATAATGCAGCCCGTCCGGCAGCGTCGCATATCCGGACGCCGTCAGATAGCCGTACAGGTCGATACGCCCGATGCTCCTGTCCAGCCGCCCGCTTAACTGACCGTTAAAATATTCCACCGCCCAGTTGCGCTTGCCGTATTCATTTTCCCCGACCGGACCTACGGACGCAAAATATACCGCCGCCCCTTTTTCTCTCCAATCTGCTGCATATCTGTTAATGAGAGGGATATAATCATTATACCGCGCAAGGTCGTTTACCCCATAGTTTAAGATGACCACGCTGCCCGGCGTCACAAAGCTGTCGATATCCTGCTTTGCTTTCTGCCCGGAAAGCCACTCCTCCCCGCCGCCGAAGCACGCCACAAATGCCGTACCCGGCCACGCCTGACTGCCTCCGACCGCATTTCCCATCTGACCTGTACGGGAATCCCCTGCAAATATCAGATTGCCCGCTGCAGGATATGACGGCTGACCTGCCACATCCTGCGGCTGTCCTTCTGTAACCTGCGGCTGTCCCGCCGGCGCCTTCACAAACTGCGCCTGCTGTGCCAGCGCTGCCGCCATGCCATCATCTACCGCGATTTCTGCCGCTCCATCGCTCCTGATATAACCGATGCCGTTCCCGAATACCGTTTCGTACCAGCCGTCCGCTGTCTGTCCGCATATATTCAACGCCTGCCCTGACAGCGCTGTCCCAATGACAGCCGAATTCTCCTCCGGCAGCTCATACACAATACTCTCCTGTAAGACTGCCGCCGCCAGCGTTACAGGAACAACCTCTTTCTGCTGTCCCTGCACCACTGCAGCCTTGCCCGCCGCAGACACGGAAAGCCCTGTCCCCGGCAGCATCAGCGCTGCGGACACAAGCACAGCAAACCCCCATGCCCGAAGGCTCTTCCTGCCCCAAAGCCCTTTTTTCCCGAATTCTCTTTTCACACACGAATCCTCTTTCTTTTGTTTTCAGAAATAACCCGTTTCTGCCCCGCCTTGAAGGTTTCTATCTCGTCTTTAAAAAGACCGCTTCCCGCTGCGCTTTTTCATCATCAGGATACAGCGCCAGATACTGCTCCATTGCAAGCTTTGCCTTGTCGTACTGCCCAAGATATTCGTACGCCACGATTTCGTTGAATTTTAACGACTGGGTAACCGTGTTTCCTTCCACGTTCATCCCCGCCTGAAACGCCGCCAGCGCCGCCTCATAATCGCCGCCCTTCAGCTTACACAGCCCAAGCTGATTGTATATCGCCGCGTCCGGCTCTTTTGTTTCCAGATAGGTGCTGTAAACGCTCGCTGCATAATTGTAATCGCCCAGTGCTTCATAAGTCTGTCCCAAAAGGGACGCCGCCTCTGCGCCGCCCGCTTCCTGTGCCTTCTCAAGACTGGTACGCGCCTGCTCATAGTCGCCCAGATAAAAACTGATACGCCCCCGGTCAAAATCGGACAGCTTTTTAGAACCGTCATCCAAAACCGCCTGCAGATAGGAAGCGCCCAGCTCGTCCGCCCCGTATTTGCTGCAGCTGCAGAAAATATCTATCCTCAGGTCATAGTCTTCTTCCTCTGCCTCTACAGCGCTGTCGAACGCAGTTTTTGCAGCCTCGTGGTTTCCCTTTTCCAATTCCAGAGTTCCCTTCAGATACCAGGCAGTCTTTTCCCCGGGCAAAAGATCCGTGATAGCTTCATAAACGTCTATTGCACGGTCCGTCTGCCCGTTCCGGTAATATGCGGTCGCCAGATAATAATTGATATCGTAATCCACCGTATCCGGTTGGGGGCCGCTCTGCGCCAGCGCTTTTTCCAGACTTGCCGCAGCATTCTCATAATCTGTCATCCCCATGTAGGCAAGCCCCTGTCCCCGGTAGACCATCCTCATATCCTCTTTGTCCAGCGCCGCCGCCTCAAAACAGGTCAGAGCGCTTTCATAATCCATCTTTTCTATCAGCTCCATCCCCTGCGACACATAATCCTGTGCAGGCTCGGAACCGCAGCCGGACAGCCCTGACGCCATGCAGACGCCGAGCAGCCATCCGTATATTCCGCTTTTTCGCATTTCAATCCTCACTCCGGAGCGTAAGCGATGGAGGCGAAGAGAAATCGAAAAAACGATTTCCCTTCTGCCATAAAGGCTGTTTGTGACGCTCCTGCACAAACAGCCTTGTGAAAAAACTTATTTTTCACACGAATCCCCATTCTATTCTTCTAAACGCCGTTTCAGCGTAAGGCTCTCCATCCTGATGCCGCTCTCTCCGAAAAACAGCGTCAGATAATGTTCTTTTCCCTCTTTCACTGAAAACTCAAGCTCCCGGCTTACTGCCTTTCCGCCGGTTCCTGTGATAGTCACAGTCCCCAGCAGCGTCCCATCCAGAAATACAGAAACAGGCATCTGCGCCAGCTCTCCTGCCACAGAACCCATCTGAAACATCAGCGTATATCCTCCGCAATGCTCCAGCTCCAGAGAATAGACCGCCCTGTTTCCTCTTGCCGTATCTAACTGCGACACATTCAGAGCAGCGCCGTCCTCCACCGTCCTGTGTTCCAGAACAAGCCCCTCCAAAGAAGCCTTAAGCGGGCTGTCCTTCTCCTCGCACACATCAAACTCTCTGTCCAGGAAACGATCCATCACCGGAGAACGCATCAGAAACCGACAGATATTTCCGGCATTGCGGATAAGCTCTGCCCTGCTGATCCTTCCTTCTGCCAGCCCCTCTATCGTGTTGTCCTTTGCCGAATTATTCTCCGAATCCGAAACGACCATATAAACGTCATTCTGGGCGCGGACCATCGGAATTGTATTGTTTCCGGCTGCCTCCTGCCCTTCTTCGTTCATCTTTGCCCACCAGTCAGTCATCACAATTCCTTCATATCCCCACTCGCCCCTCAGGATGGTCGTCAGAAGGTCATAATTTCCCGCCGTCCAGATGCCGTTCAGCGGGCCATAGGTAGACATGACGCTGTATGCCTTCCCTTCTTTTACCGCGATTTCGAAGCCCTTTAAATAAATCTCCCGCACGGCGCGCTCGGAAACAACGGAATCCGCGTCATGCCGGCGGTATTCCTGGTCATTGCATGCAAAATGCTTGACCGTACCGGTAACGCCGTATTTTGCCATTCCCCGAAGCTGGGCTGCCGCCATTTTTCCCGCCACATACGGATCTTCCGAAAAATATTCAAAATTCCGTCCATTCAGCGGATTACGATGGATGTTCATACCGGGACCAAGCAGTGTATCTATCCGGTTTTTGCGAAGCTCCATCCCTTCCAGCTCATACAGCTCTTCTGTCAGCTCTGTATTAAACGTGCAGGCAAGCAGCGTCCCGTTCGGCAGCGAATACGCCATTGTACCACAGTCCATCCGTATGCCGGAGGGACCGTCTGAACAGCATGCCACAGGGATGCCGTAGCTGCGCAGCCCCGGTGTCACTCCTCCGAATGCCGCAGCTGTTCCCGGAGTCACCTTCGGAGAACACATTCCTTCTCCCCTGATGATACACGCCAGCTCTTCATCTGAAAGCTGCGATAAAAACTGTTCCATCGACACTTTTTTATCATATACATCTACAAGGCGCAGTCCTCTGTCACCCGGCTCTGCCGCCCCGCCCTTTGTCTCATTTTCTTTAAGAAGACATTCTTTATCCCGGCGGATGCGCTCTGAAAGGTTTATTGTCCTGCCAGGCACAGGCTCATAGCTTTCCCTCAGACTGCCGTCTGCTTCCCGTACCGGACAGAGCCGCTCAAAACCTGTTACGGGCGCCAGCGCCTCCGTGAGCCTTTCTACAACTGTCAGCTCCGATACATCCGCTGTACACACCTTCTCTGCGCTGCGGACATCACCGCCAGCATAGATACCGTATTCCCCTGCCTCCAGCACATAGCAGGATTTATACCCTGTCACACCGCTGTCATCATAGGAAGCGCAGTCCTCCAGATTGATTTCAAAGATCAGCTCTTCCCCCTCTCCCGGAGCCAGAAGCTGCGTCTTCTGAAATGCCGCAAGGCTTCTTACCGCCTTGCCCAGCTTTCCCTGCGGCGCTTCCACATAGACTAAGACCGCATTTTTACCTGCCATCATTCCCGTATTTTTTATCAGAAGATGCAGTACGACTTTCGTTCCGTCCGTTTCCGCACTGATGACCTCCCGGGAAAATTCCGTATAGGACAGGCCAAAGCCGAAGGGATACAGCACCTTTTCCTTCGCGAAGGTCTCAAAATACCGATATCCCACATAGATATCTTCTGCATAAATGTTACGGTCCGCATTTCCGAAATTGCGGGTGGACGGATAATCCTCTATATCCCTTGCGACCGTATCCGCAAGCCTGCCGCTGGGATTTGCCGCTCCGGTCAATATCCGAGCCGCGGCCCTGCCCCCTTCCTGACCGCCCTGCCATACATACAGAACCGCCTGCGGACGATAGCTCTCCACCCATTTCATATCAATGATATTTCCTACATTTAAAACGACTGCCACCCTTTTAAATGCGCCGCATACATTCTTTAAAAGCTCTTCTTCCCGCGCAGATAAAAGATAACTGCCCTCCGATGCGCTGTTGTCATGGTCCTCCCCGGCCGTTCTCCCGAGTACCACGACCGCCATATCAGAAGTTTTCGCCGCCTTCTCTGCTACCTCACGGCTTACCGGCATCTCTTCCTGACACCACGGCTCCTGTGCCCATCCCGCTCCCTGATCAAAAGGATTTTCTGAAATCCAATCCCTGTAAATCTGCTCCAGTTCTTCATCGACCGAAATTCCGCATTCCTTCAGACCGTCCAGAATATTCGTTACATAAGGGGCATTCACCATGCCGCCCGATCCGGTTCCGCTCTTATAATAAGTAAACTGCGTCCTTCCGAATACGGAAACCTTTTCCCCGGTTTTTATCGGAAGCGCATTTTCTTCATTCCTAAGAAGCACGCAGCCCTCTTCCGCCGTACAGCAGGCAACCTCTGCATATCTCTTATAGTCCAGTACAAACCTCATAGATTCCTTCTCCTTTTCCCCGATGTCCCTTACAACATCTTTCTTAATCCTTTCGGATAATGATTTTTTAAAATACCGCCTGCAAGCTTGCCCCATCCAAGCCCATAGCCTTCCGCCGTCACAAGATACCAGCCTTTTTCCCCGTCCCATGCCGCTGTCATCCCGCCAATCCACTGTCTTGCCTGAGAAATATCAAGTGCCGCACACCGCCGCACGTCCGCAGGCTTCAATGCCAGCGCCAGCGCATGGGACGGCTCAAAACGGTCCTTTTTCAATGTGCCAAGATGCAATCCCGGACGAAGGACTTTTAATCCCTGCAGCGCCGGAAGCTCTTTAGGAGCTACGTATATCTGGTCTCCGAACTTTAAAAACGTCCCGTCCAGACACACGTTCAGGTTCTCTTTTTCAAATTCTCTCCATACGCGGCAGTCCTTTTCCGATATTCCTTTCTGAATCCCGTAAAGGCTTCTTGTGCGGACATTCTCCTGAGTTTCTCCGCTTTTTTGGAGCACCGCCAGATAATGTCCCTCTCCTTTTAAGAGGTGAGGAAATAAGCGTATCGTCCTGTCAAGTTCTTTCCCGTGCGTTTCCAAAAACGCTTCTTCTAACGCTTCTCCCAGAGAGCCGTACTCCCGCGCCCATTCCTGATTTCCCGGCGCCATCCCTTCAAATTTTTCCGCCGCTTCGATGGAAAATCCCGGCTGACGCCTGAGAAACCTCAATACGCTTCCCTCATCCTCAGCCGGAGCAAAGGTACATGTGGAATATACGAGTCTTCCGCCTTCCCGGAGCATCTGAGCCGCGCAGTCCAGGATAGCATCCTGACGCAGCGCGCACATTTCCACATTTTCGACGCTCCACTCACTGCAGGCTTCCGGGTGCTTACGGAACATTCCCTCTCCCGAGCAGGGCGCATCCACCAGTATCTTATCAAAATACCCCGGGAAATACTCCGCCAGCTTTTCCGGCGTTTCATTCGTCACAAGCGCATTTCGGATGCCCATCCGCTCTATATTTTCCGAAAGTATCTTTGCCCGCGCCGGATGTATCTCATTACACACTAAAAGCCCCTTCCCGTCCATCGCTGCGCCAAGCTGCGTGCTTTTTCCTCCCGGCGCGGCACACAGATCCAGTACCCTCTCTCCGGGTTTTACATCCAGATAGACCGCCGGAGCCATCGCGCTCGCTTCTTGTATATAATACGCTCCTGCCTCATGAAACGGATGTTTCCCCGGCTGCTCTTCCTCTCCGTAATAAAATCCGTTCTGTTCCCAGGGCACCTGCTCCAGCTGAAACGGCATCTTTTTCAAAAAATCCTCACGGCTTCCCTTTAGCGGATTTCTCCGCAGGGACTGCACATGGGAATTCTCAAAGCTTCTGATAAAATCGGGATATTCCGTCTGCAGCAGATTTTGCATCCGCTGCTCAAATTCCTGTGGAATCATCTGTTTTTCCTCGTTCTTTTTTCTATTCATAAATCAGACAGCAGGGGCTGTCTTACTTCTCATACAGTCGGCGGACCTCTTCTCTCGTCACATGTGCATAAATAGGATTCTCCACGACTGCCTCATACAATTTTTCAAAATCATAAACAGGTTTCAGCGTCTGTACCAATGCCTCCAGCCCCTGCCCGATTCCTTGCTCGATTCCGCGTTCCATCCCTTTCTTTTCAACATATCCTGACAGATTGCACATAAGGTCTACCTCCTTCCCTAATCCGTCTTCCATTTTCATATCATACTTTTCCGCCAGCTGTTTTTTCTTATCCTGTGCCGCAATATCCGGTGACAGCAATACGTTCAGCATTCCCGTCAGCTCATTCGGGGATTTCTCTCTGTCGCACAGGCCTATCACAATAACGGAAAGCTTATCATATGCGCTCTTTATATCCGGGAAGCCCGGGATGATGTCCCGTTTTTCCATCCTGTATTCCGCGATGGCATTTCCGATTTTTCCCGGAACATTCATACATATCCAGATGGAATACACCTTCTTGATATCGTCATATTCCGCATTGACAAATTCCGTCCCCATCTGTGACGAAATCATTCTGGCACAATAAAACACTCCTCTCGTCGGTATCTGATAGCCCGGATAATAATCCTTCTGCGCCTCCACGTTTATGATAAGCCGTATCCTCTCTCCATTCCCCGGAACGCTGGCACAAAAACGGATATCGTAATAAATACTCCCCTCCCCCGACACCGTACTTTCTGTGGAAATCCCCGTGATGACCGGATTCGTTTTGCCCGGCTCTGCCTTCACCGATGAAATTTCCGGTTCCCCTTCGATACACGCTGCGACCTCCTCCAGCTCCATCCCTCTGAATTCTTCCGCAACCTCCTTTAGTATCCGTGCGAGTATCTCCCTCTGCGATAATACTCTTTTGCACTGCGCGTCATACTGAGCTTTTACATCAGCCACATCGATCGTTTTGCTGAGTTCACTCTGCATTCACATTCCCCTTCTGCATCAACTTTTTACTGTGCTGCAATGTAATTTTACACCACTTTTCCGCGCTTGTATACCTGCAATCACAAATCTGACGCCTTCCTAATTCACTGGCAAGCCAGTGAATAGGAACCTTCGCGGGCCTATTAAAAATTTTACTGCGTAAAAGAGGCCCGCTCACCCCTGGATCACGTTCTCACGCCTCATACGACGAGCGTTTGAGGCTGGTGTGAACAGTAGCTTCATCCTGCTCTTCTTCCCACACCTCCTTTACCATAAAACGTATCATATTCGCCTCCATCCGTTCTTTCAGGTCGTCGAACCGGTTACATTCCTCCTCCGAAAATCCCGCCGTGCAGACAGCGCGCAAATCTGCTTCCACCTGTTCAAAATCCCGGCATACCTTTTCGCCCTCTGCCGTCAGCCGGATGGTCGTTTCCTGCGTGATGAGCTTTTTCTTTTCCAGCTTCTGCATATTTAAAAACAGCTTCGGCTGACCGACTCCTGCCACCTCTCCGAGCCGTCTTGTTCCGCTGCACTCCCTCATCTGGGACAGTGCAGCCAAAAGCAGAGCCTCCTCCAGCGTCAGCCCGTTCTTGCGTGCGGCGATATCCAGCTCATATTCAAACAACCTGCGGAACCGATACTGCCCTATCACAGCGCCGCTTCCTTCCACCTCTTCCCGTCGGATCCTGCGGCGTTCCTCCCCCAGCTTTTTGCTGCCCGGAAGGATGGCCATCGGCACCCCGCCGTCCTTTGCCGCCGACCACAAAAAGCTGTATACCTGCAAGCGGATATTCGCATAATCCTCCTGATCGTACACATCTTTATAAAATTCGTTATAATATTCAAACAGATTTATCTTCATCTTCAGGGTATTGTTTACCGTTGCCCCCTGACTGACAAGACTTCCCTTACGCTTTAGATAATAGTATATCGGCACCTGTAATGCGTAAAAGCTCTCCGCATGACGGATATATTCCAGATTAAACAAAAAATCCTCGCACCAGCTCAGGGACGTATCCATGCGGATATGAAATTTTTCGATGATGCTGCGCCGGAACATCTTATTCCAGAGCACCCCATAATAAAAATCCGCCGGATTTTCTATCATGCACGCCGCAAATTCCTGACGGGTCATCACCTTATCCTCTTCAATATCTCCCTTCTGTGCCAGCCGCTCTCCTGCTACCCGGTAAAAATCCGAAATGACCATGTCACAGCCGTATTCCTCCATGGAACGCACTAAAAGCCTCGTCGCTTCCGGCACGATCCAGTCGTCGCTGTCCAAAAACTGGATAAATGTTCCCCTCGCCATATCCAGCGCCTGATTTCTCGTATCCGAAACCCCTGTATTCTCCTTATGTACCACGCGCACCCGACTGTCTGCCCGCTCATATCCGTCGCATATCTCTGCCGAACCGTCACTGCTTCCGTCATCCATCAAAAGCAGCTCAAAATCCCTATAATCCTGACTTAAAATACTGTCCAGACATCTTTTCAAATATTTTTCCGCATTATATACAGGCACAATGATGCTCACTGTAGGTTCCATTTATCTTCTCTCCTTTATGCCGCTTAATCTCTTCTGCTCCGGCACAGTCTCCTGTACTCACGAGGAGATACCTGCATCAGTCTTTTAAATACCTGATTAAAAAATTTAATATCCTCATATCCTACCGCCTGCGCGATTTCCGATATTCTCATATCGCTTCCCGCCAGGAGCTCACAGCTTTTTTCCACTCTGATCTTCTGCACATATTCCCGCACACAAAGACCCGTCTCCTGTTTAAATCTCCTGCTCACATAGGAAAGGCTGTAGTGATTTTGTTCACAAAAATCCTGCAGGGTCAATCCGTTCTGATAATTGCTGTCCATAAATTCCAGTATTTCCTGAACTGCCGTACTCTCCGGAAGTCTGTGTTTTTCCGGTATCACACTGCGAAGCATCAACAACAAAATCTCCATCAGCTTCAGCCTCAAAATCTGCTTCCATCCCAGCTTCTTCAGCCGATATTCCAAAAGCATCTCCTGCATCAGCTTCAAAACCGTTCCATCATTATCATGAAAAATCCGGTTCACACTGCTTTGTCCCAAAGACATTCGATAATATCTGATCAGACAACCCCGCAGCAGCATATCAAATCTCCGGCAGTCCTTCAGCGTTTCATCAACCACCTCCGGTAAAAACAGGCAATTTATCAGTGTCAAATCCCTGCTTTTCTGATAACCATGCCTGCTTCCGCAATCCACAATAAAATAATCCCCGGAACCGATCGGGCATTCCTGCTCTTCCAGCGTATGCACCGCCGCTCCGCCTGTAATATAGGTCAGTTCAAAAAAGTCATGTCCGTGCAGCGTCAAATCTTCCTGATGCATCGGCATCATGACCAGATTTTCGCAATCCTCCTGAAACTCACGAAAGACCAATGTGTTTTTCTGTTTCATAGAGCGCAAATTCACCCCCTGTTTTACACAAAATCAGGTGCTTTTCTTTAGGCTACTATCTGCTAACATAAAAGTCAAGGGAAAACACAGAGGAGGTATTTTTTCTATGAATTTACATGCAAAATGGATTTGTCCATCACAAAACACCGGAGAAGTCTGTCCTGTCTTTTTCAAACGCTTCGCTCTCAACAGGACCCCTTTATCCGCAACTCTTTCCATCACTGCTCTCGGCGTATACGAGGCCCGTTTAAACGGCGGTCGCGTCGGTGATTTTATCCTCGCCCCCGGCTGGACCGCCTATGAAAAAAGGCTTCAGGTACAGACCTATGATATCACCAGTCTGATTTCCTCCGAAAACACACTTTCTGTCACCGTCGGAAAAGGCTGGTACCGCGGCCGCATCGCATGGCCCTCACCCGAAGAAACCGCACGTCGGGCCGCTGTCCCCGCCGGTCTTATCGCCATTCTGACCCTTACCTATCCCGACGGCTCCTGCGAGACTATTTCTACCGATGAAAGCTGGCTCTGGGCAAAAAGCGGCGTGCTCGCGAGCGAAATTTATGACGGGGAAATCTTTGATGCCCGCACCGAACCGTCTGCATCCCTTGTCCCCGTCATTACATTTGACGGTCCGGACCATACGCTCATCCCACAGCAAGGCCCCTTTGTAACCGAACAGGAACGTATCTCCCCCATTTCCATCTTTACCACCCCTGCCGGCGAACGGGTCATTGACTTCGGACAGGAGGTAACCGGATACCCTGAAATCTCCTTAAACGCTGCCGCAGGAGAAATACTCGAGCTTTCCTGCGCGGAGGTACTCGACCGGGAAGGGAATTTTTATACGGAAAATTACAGGAGCGCAAAGGCAAAATACACCTGCATCTGCAAAGACGGCTTCCAGACGTGCAAGCCCCGATTAACTTTTTACGGCTTCCGCTATCTGCGGCTGGACAGCTTTCCCGGCGGCACAGACGCTGCCCTGCCGGAACAGTTCTATGCTGTCGCGGTCAATTCCGCCATGAAGCGCACCGGACGCCTTTCCTGCTCCGACCCGCTTTTAAACCGCTTTTTTGAAAATGTTATCTGGGGACAAAAAGGCAATTTTGTAGATGTGCCTACAGACTGTCCGCAGCGCGACGAACGACTCGGCTGGACCGGAGATGCTCAGGTGTTCATCCGCACCGCCTGCTACAATTTTGATGCAGAAGCTTTTTACCGGAAATGGCTCGCAGACCTTTCCGCAGACCAGTCCGAAAACGGCATGGTCTGCCATGTGATCCCCGCCGTCATGGATGTCAGATACGGCAGCGCGGCATGGAGCGACGCTGCAACCATCTGCCCGTGGGAGCTCTACCTTGCCTATGGCGATCCCCAGATTTTAAAAGACCAGTTTGAAAGCATGAAAAAATGGGTGGACTACATTACCTTGACGACCACTACGCCAAATCTCTGGACCGGCGGCGAACACTACGGCGACTGGCTGGGGCTTGACGCGCCTTCCGGCAGCTATAAAGGATCTACCCGCGAAGAGTTTATCGCCTCGGTTTTTTACGCCTATTCGACAGAGCTCGTCATCCGCACCGGAAAGGTGCTGGGTGCAGACGTTTCTTCCTATGAAAAACTATATGCGGATATCGTAAACGCTTTCCGCGACGCCTATCCGGTCTATACAACCCAGACCGAATGCGTGCTCGCCGCACACTTTCATCTTGCCCCCGACTGTCAGTCAGCCGCGGATCAGCTCGCCGGAATGATAAAAGACTGCGGCATACAACTTCAGACCGGATTTGTCGGTACTCCTTACCTGCTCCATGTCCTGTCCGACTATGGATATGGCGACCTGGCCTGGTCACTGCTCCTGCGCCGGGAATATCCGTCCTGGCTCTATCCTGTCACAAAAGGCGCGACTACCGTATGGGAGCACTGGGACGGCATTATGGCAGACGGCGGCTTCTGGAGTCCCGATATGAATTCCTTTAACCACTACGCCTACGGCGCGGTGCTCGACTGGGTATACGGCAAAGCCGCAGGCATTTCTTCCCTGCCCGGATATCCCGGTTATGAAAAAGTATCCATCTCCCCGCTTCCTGATGCGCGGCTCGATTGGCTTTCCTGCTCTTTTGAGTCCCGCTCCGGACTGATACGTTCCGAATGGAAAAAACAGGGCGGAAGATGGCGCTATGAAATTGAAACCCCCGTGGACGCAGTCATCACTATCGACGGACAGACGCACGAGGTCGGAAAAGGTATCTGGATATATTTTTCAAATATCCGATAAGCTTTTCAGCATGCAGTCAAACTCCGCATAACGAAAAAAGGACTTCCGGCATAAAACCGGAAGTCCCTTTTTTCATTACTCTGTTTATAAACAGCTCAATCTCAACCCTGCTCCAGAGCCAGTGTCTTTGTTGTGATATCGCAAACCTCAGCAGGTCCGTAATACTGGATAGCGCCGGGATATACGAAGCATGTCTCAACAGCCCACTCGTCTCTGTGAGCCTCGAAGTATTTGAACGGCTTGCCATCCAGCTCTACCAGAGCTTTTCTGATAACGGGCTTGTCTTCGCCGTGTCTTCTTTCCATGTTCATCATCTTGGTGATAGGCATACCGCCTGCAACCCACTCAGCTGCGGGCTTGGAAAGGTTGGAAACCTTGGAAAGGTAACCATTGTAGCCATACTGAATCAGCATGAATGCATTGTAGCCCAGAGAGTAGCAATAGTCGGAATCGAAGTTGGACGGGAAAGCACATCTTCCTTCGTAACCAAAGAAGTGATGCAGCGCATTGAACTTGCCTGTGTAAGTGCCTGCCGCCTTTCTTGCTGCCAGCTTGTCTGCAACCAGAGCAGAGAACAGCTTCTCGGACTCAATCAGGGAAACCTGTACATTGCCGTGAGGATCTCTCTCAAGGAACAGCTGCTGCTGGATAGTCGTAGGAAGAATAGCAAATACTTCCATGGATTCCTTTGTCAGACCATTCTCAATGAACGCATACTTCTCTTCCCATGTAGGAAGCTCGTTGAATGCGTCAGCCTTGCTGCCTGCAAGAAGCTCGTTAATCTCCTGGATCAGAACGGAGAACTCGGGAACGAATTCAACCACACCCTCCGGAATGATTGCAACACCAAAGTTCATGCCCTTTGCCGCTCTCTTCTCAACAGAATCTGCAATGTAATCTGCAATCTGGGACAGAGACATCTTCTTTGCTGCAACTTCCTCAGAGATCAGGCAGATGTTGGGCTGTGTTTCAAGTGCACACTCCAGTGCAACGTGAGAAGCACTACGGCCCATAACCTTAATGAAATGCCAGTATTTCTTCGCGGAGTTTGCATCTCTTTCGATGTTGCCGATTACTTCGCTGTATGTCTTTGCTGCGGTATCGAAACCGAAGGAGCACTCGATATCCTCGTTCTTCAAATCGCCATCGATGGTCTTAGGGCAGCCGATAACCTGAACGCCTGTGTTGTTTGCTGCAAAATACTCAGCCAGAACTGCTGCGTTGGTGTTGGAATCATCGCCGCCGATGATAACGATAGCGGTGATACCATGCTTCTTGCACACTTCAGCCGCAATTGCGAACTGCTCTTTGGTCTCCAGCTTTGTTCTGCCGGAACCGATGATATCGAAACCGCCTGTGTTTCTGTACGCATTGATATACTCATCATCAAAAATCAGATAATCGTCGTCAATCAGTCCGCTGGGGCCGTTCTTGAAACCATAAAGAACGTTCTCCGGGTTGGTAGCCTTTAAAGCATCGTATAAACCGCAGATAACGTTATGTCCGCCGGGAGCCTGTCCACCGGAAAGGATAACGCCTACCACCTGCTTCTTAGCCTCGGAAGTATTAGCACCCTTCTGGAAGGTAATCTCCTTCTTTCCGTAGGTGTTGGGGAACAGCGCTTTAATCTTCTCCTGATCTGCAACGCTCTGAGTCTCCTCGCCTTCCTTCACGCAGATGTCTGCGATACCATGTCTCAGCATCCCCGGAAGCTTGGGAGAATACTCGTATCTGGCTTTCTGTAAAGCTGAAATTTCCATAATCCGTCTCCTTTTTGTATTTCTACAAACATTTTTTATCATTTTAAATTATAAGGCATTCCGCCGGAAATGTAAACTACTAATAACTTTGTATTTTTTCTCCTGCTTTTGCCTTGCCTTTCCGAAAAACACATTTTATAATGAAGTTGCTAATATTCATCAAGCGAGGTTTGTACTTATGAAAACAAAGGCTCCGGTATCCCGGCAACAAATGTCCAACCAGATTACCGAAGGCGTCATCTGGAAACAGCTCCTTATCTTCTTTTTCCCGATACTTTTCGGGACTTTTTTTCAGCAGCTTTATAATACGGCAGACGCCATTATTGTCGGCAACTTTGTCGGCAAAGAAGCGCTTGCTTCCGTTGGAGGTCCCTCTTCCACCATCATCAATCTGCTGGTCGGCTTTTTTGTCGGCATCTCCTCCGGTGCGACCGTCGTCATTTCTCAGCATTACGGTGCAGGAGATGCTGAAAAGGTCAGCGATTCCGTCCATACCTCTATCGCTCTTGCCATTGCAGGCGGCGCAGTCATGATGGTTCTTGGACTTGCTTCTGCACGTTTTGCCCTGAGCGCTATGGCGACTCCTGCCGATATCATGGAACCTTCCCTTATTTATATGAGGATTTATTTCATCGGCATCATTCCGTCCATGATTTATAACATGGGCTCCGGTATTCTCAGAGCCATCGGCGATTCCAAGCGTCCGCTTTATTTTCTCATCGCTGCCTGCCTTGTCAATATCGCGCTCGACCTGCTTTTTGTTGCCGTCCTCGAAATGGGCGTAGCAGGCGCTGCTCTTGCCACCATTCTGTCCCAGCTTGTTTCCGCTATCTTAACTACGATAGCCCTCATGCGGACGACGGATTCCTACCGGCTTATTCTTTCCAAAATCCGTTTTCACCGGCACCTGCTGTTCTCTATCGTAAAGATAGGTCTGCCCGCCGGACTGCAGTCCTCCATGTATTCTATTTCCAACCTGCTGATACAGTCGTCAATCAATTCCTTCGGCACAGACACCATTGCCGCATGGACGGCATATGGTAAGGTGGACAGCATTTTCTGGATGATCATGGGAGCATACGGCATCTCTGCCACTACTTTTGTAGGACAGAATTTTGGCGCAGGCAAATACGACCGTATCAAAAAAAGCGTACGTATCTGCCTTGGCATGGCCGCTATCACCAGTATCGTACTGAGCGTTATCGTCATGGAATTCGGCGGGACTATCCTGCTGCTGTTTACCCATGATGCCAACGTCATCAGTATATGTAAGGGCATGATGCGCGTAGTATCGCCGTTTTACATCACCTATATCTGTATCGAGATTTTATCCGGTACCTGCCGCGGCTGCGGCGATTCCCTCATCCCCATGCTGCTGACATGCTTCGGTGTCTGCGTGCTGCGTATCGTCTGGATATTCACCGCTGTTCCGCTGCGACATGAAGTTTCCACCGTTGCATTTTCCTATCCGCTGACCTGGGCTATCACCTCTATCCTGTTTGTTATCTATTACAAAAAGGGAAAATGGATGCAGAAGGATACCCTGAGGAACGCACCGCCGTCACAGGAATAAAATTCTTTAATATATCTGCATATCACAGGCGGGCGGCTCCTTCTCTTGAAAGGATGTCGCCCGCTTTATCCATACAACCTGCATTCCCGGTTTTTCCCTGCTCTGATAATAACACCCTTTACCGTCCGGAAATGCTGCAATTTTTTTAATAAACACCGAAAAAACGGGGACGGCATTTCTGCCGTCCCCGCATCCTGTTACTTCTATATTCCCGAAGTTTCTCAGATATCCGCTCCGTCGCCCTCAATCGAAGCAGCCGCTTCCACAATATCTGCGATATTGTCTGCCGCATCCTTGTTAATCGTGATATTACGGTTTACCTTTGCATCATAGGTCCCCGCCTTTACCACTTCCGCAAGATCGATACCAACCGTTTCTTTCATGGATTCAAACAGCTTCGCCATTACAGCCGGTACATTTCCTGCCACGCTGTCCACGCCGCTGCTTTCTCCGCCGCCAATGATGGTAATCTTGTCTATCTGTGTCAAAGGCTCCGCTATCTTGCCTGCGATATCGGGCAGAACCTTTATCAGCATTTCTGCCATAGCCGCATTATTGTACTTCTGGTAAGCCTCGGCGCGCTTCTCCATTGCCTCCGCTTCTGCGATACCCTTTGCCCGGATGGCTTCCGCTTCTGCTTCGCCGACCATCTGGATACCTTTTGCCTCCTGCTCTTTCGAGAACAGGTCGGCTTCCGCCTTTGCGCGCTGCGCTTCAGCCGCTTTCTCGGTCTCGAACTTCCTTGCCTCCGCTTCCTTCTGACGCTCAAACAGGTCAGCTTCCGCCTTCTGCTGGCGGGCAAATTTGTCTGCCTCTGCTTTCTTCTTGACCTGAGCATCCAAAGATTTCTCCATCGTCTCCGCCTCACGCTGTTTTAACAGCACCAGACGCTCTTCCTTTGCGATATTCGCGTTTGCAGCGGTAACTTCTATCGTCTTACGCTGCTCTTCCTTCTGAATTTCATAAGCCGCATCTGCCTCTGCACGCTTTGTATCGGCATTTTTCTGCAGGTCCGCCTTCTGCATATCCAGCTCGTTATTCTTGATTGCAATCTCCCGCTCGGAATTGATCCGCGCATCATTCGCCTGACGGTCTGCCATCGCCTTTGCAATGGCTATCTCCTTCTCGGCCTCCGCCTTTGCGATGGCTGCTTTCTTTTTAATCTGGGAAATATTGTCAATACCCAGATCGTCGATAACGCCGTTGGAATCCGTGAAGTTCTGTACATTAAAGCTTACTACATCCAGACCCATGGCAGCCAGGTCGGGCTCCGCATTTTCTTTTACCAGCTCGGCAAACTTCTGCCGGTCGCTCACCATCTCTTCCAGACGCATCCGACCCACAATCTCACGCATATTGCCTTCCAGAACCTCTCTGGCCACCTGCGTAATGTACTGTGTATTCTGATTCAAAAAGTTCTCTGCTGCCAGCTTTAATTTATCAGGCTCGCTGGATACCTTGACGTTGACCGCCGCATCCACCTGAATATTGATATAATCTGCTGTCGGCACAGCCGCCTCTGTCTTGACATCAATCGGAATCAGCTTCAGGCTCAGCTTATCCAGCCGCTCTAAAAACGGGATTTTAATACTGGATTTACCGATGATTATCTTCTTTCTCAGACCCGAAATAATATATGCCGTATCCGGCGGAGCCTTTACATAGCCTGACGCAATGATAGCGACCAGCGCAACAACGACAGCGATTCCAATGATTGTTCCGATATTGATCATAAATACCTCTCCTTTTCCCCACTTCTCTGGTGGTAAAATACCGGATGCCGCTTTGCGGCATTCCTGCAATAACGGGTTACGCCGTCAGGCCGTTCCTCCTTCCCCCGTCGGCCGACGCTGTACATTTGAGAAAGGCGCTCTTTAAAAAGAAAGAGACTCCTACCACAACCTGACGGCTGCAATAAAAGTCTCGCGCATTTCATTCGATACGGACAAATGCCCCTGTGTGGGATCTACAGCGGCATCGGTCGGTGTGTCGTTCTCAAACCACCTTTCGGTGCTGGCTACTCCCTTTTATTGTTAAAATGATTATATCATTTTTCTGTATTTTGTCAATATATTTCCGTTATATCGCTCTATCGTCATAGATTTAACTGCCTGTCATATATCAGCGCATAAATGTGTATTTTTACACGGCATAAAAAGTGTGCGCTTTCGCGTACACCCGCACCGAGCGCATGTTCACGTCACACGCGAACACTGCCGCCAGGCAAAATCTGCCTTGCGTACCAGACACCGCTTTGCAGGCCCGTACACAACAGACTTATCCCTCTGTCTTCTGCGGGCTTTTTTCCCCGAGCCCAAACTCCTCCAAAAGCTTTTTGCGGTAGATTTCATCGGCGACCGCGCGCTCTGCCTCTCCTGCACGCCCTGCTGCAAACAGCTTCTGCATTAACAACAGGATTTCGTTTCTGCCTTGTTCTATGCCTTGTTCCCTGCCATACTCAAACTCGGCTTCCCGCAGCTTTCTCTTTTCCTCTTCCTCGTCATATTCAAAAATCGACATCGCCACTACCTCCGCTCTCTGCTCCTGCAAAAAATCCCGCAGGATTCCCTTACGAATACACTCCATTACCGCATGGTCCACCGCGTCCTCAAGCGTTTCTGTCTCCTTATACTTCCGCACGCATGCCACATACTGGCTGTATTCCCTTAATGTGCGGCACCGCTCCATCAGCTCTTTGTTTTTGCCGTCATTGATATTGAGCTGCAACACCTTCAGCTCCAGCTTCGGGTCATCCGTCTCCTTTTCAAAAGAATCCGACAGCTTTAAGATACGCCTCTCCGGCTGGGCGTCCGTCCCGTTATAAAACACCACGAAATTCGGCGTCGGGATTTTCAGCAGCCTGTCTGCATACAGGGATTTCCTTTTCACATATTTCTCATACTGCCGCGCGATATACAAAAGGTCGCGCAGAGGCATATTCGGATTCAGGCTCGCCTGATGCTCATACAGGTTCAGCTCCGACATCAGAAGAAAGGAAACATCGTTCTTCATCCCCATATAGACGGCATTTTCGAGGGTATAGATTTCAAGCTCCTCTTCATTTTGATAGTCTGTGCCGTTTAATCCGTTATAAAGCTCCAGAAGGTTCTTCTTTTTGCCAAAGAGCATCCGGAATACCGTGTCCTTATACTCCCGCTTCACATACAGCTTTTCTTCTTTTCCAGTCTCAAACATATAGCATCGCTCCTTCCTGCATCGCAGACAGATATCTGCCGTTGTTGGCAGGAGACGATTTCTATGGGATATGCCCTGTTTATGACCGGGAATATGATATCAGAAAAGAACAGTACGCAAAGCTTCTGTTTCCCCTTTCTCCTGCCTGTTGTGATTAGTTGGTGTCCAAGCATAGAGTTCCGAAAGAAAACAGATACAGCGCGCCGGAAAATATGGCGCCGCCGCAGATAAGAGATGGCATGAATGCCCGGATTCCTGTGAAATTTATGCTTATCTACAGTTTAGCATTCCTGCGGATTTACAGCAAGGGATTTTAGCAAAAATAAATATCTCCTATCAGTATGTCCCCGCTCATCACGCGCGCGGAAAAGAGCTTGACAGCGGCAGCATCGAGACTTTATAATAGGGCAGAAAAGCAGTTGCTGACCCGGCGCAGATGTACGCCGGAGAGCACACTTTTTATGCGGATATGGCGGAATTGGCAGACGCGGCGGTTTTAGGTGCCGCTGGGCGACCGTGCAGGTTCGAGTCCTGTTATCCGCATGCTTTGACCCTTGTTGGACCAAGGGTCTTTTTTTATTCAAACGCCATATTTTCCGGCATGCTGTATCTGTTTTCCTGCCATTCTCCATATTTGCACTGCCGGATTGCAACAGACCAGCGCCGCAAAAGGATATTTCAGGCTGCTTTAGAGATTTTTAATACATACTCCTCTTTTCATTTCCATAAAATAGTATTAGAATGATAAAAAGATTGTAATTTATTCAGCTATCAATATGGAGGGTTTATCATGGCCAAAAAATTCGGAAAGTTTTTCACCCTGGCAGTAGCTGCCGGAACGGCTGCGGCTGCGGCTTATTATTATGTACAGAATAAGAAAAAAGAAGCGGCACTCGCCGGAGCAGGCTTTGATGCGGATGATTTCGATGACGACGACCTTTCTTTCGACGACCCCGATTTCTCCGACAGCGACTTTGACGACGACGATTTTGTAGACGAGAGCGATCCTTCTTCTTCCTACACTGCTTCCAATCCGGACTCAAAGGTTTTCACCTCCGGAACAAATGAACAAGGTCACACTTATGTCACTCTGGACCTCAATGCCGCTCAGGATAAAGCTTCTCAATTCTGCGGCACCGTCGTAAATAAGCTCGAGGAAGCCGTACAGAAGATAAAGAGCACTCCGGAGTATGAAAATGTCACCGTCCGCTTCAACGAAACCGCCGACAAGATTAAAAACAGCGAAGAAGCTCAGGCATTCGGAGCTGCAGCTCAGGCTGCTGCAGAGGCTGTAAATCAGACGGGACAGGCTGCCGCAGAGCTTGCGAGAGACGCCGGCCAGAACGGCGCCGCCCAGGCGTATCGT